>WBZO01000387.1_pt1 | contig 98103 bp, 68 predicted proteins | sample 5204261 | NCBI WGS metagenome assembly WBZO01 (sample SAMN12412400, study PRJNA552823) | activated sludge metagenome | isolation source: activated sludge from anammox sidestream of wastewater treatment plant... | place: USA: North Carolina | collected 2017-09 | reverse complement strand
GCTAAGGCTATGCGCCTATTTCACTGCCTTGCCAGCCCCCAAAATACACTCGCCGAAATACCCAACTTATTTTCGGCTCGTTCCTAAGTAACGTGTCGGCAATAACTTACGCATTTGGGCGGCGTCTTTTGGGCGCTGGCTGTGTTAGTGAAGTAGTTACGTAGCTAAGGCTATGCGCCTATTTCACTGCCTTGACAGCCCCCAAAATACACTCGCCGAAATACCCAACTTATTTCCGGCACGTTCCTAAGGATTTTGAAGAGCATTTTAAAAATGCCCGCTAATATCCACAAATTTAGAGGAACAATCAATAATTTATTACCCGGGCGAGCCAAGGAGGCTCAGACAATGCTTTTAATTATGTGGCAATCTTTTTTTGAAGAAAACAAATCTCTGTGGAACGAGAAGGTAGAGGTTCACCTCAAATCTGCATTTTACGACCATGCTTCTTTTTTAAAAGGAAAAAGCTCCTTGACGGAAATTGAGATTAATGCGCTGGGAGAGGTTCGGGGCAAATCGCTACTGCACCTGCAATGCCACTTCGGGCAGGATACCCTGAGCTGGGCACGCTTGGGAGCCAAAGCCACGGGAGTTGATTTTTCCGAAAAAGCCGTCGAAGCCGCCCGCAGGTTCAATGATGAACTGGGATTGGATGCTTCCTTTGTTTTGTCGGAGTTGTACTCCCTGCCCGGGGTGCTGACGGGGCAGTTTGATGTCGTATTCACCTCTTTCGGGGTTTTGGCCTGGTTACCCGACATGGAAAAATGGGCGGAGGTCGTCGCTCATTTTTTGAAGCCGGGCGGCATATTTTACATTGCAGAGTTTCATCCCATGCTGTATCTGTTCAATTTTGACAATTGCAAAATGGAGTATGGCTATTTCAGCGAAAAGCTGCCATACCAGGAACAGGTGAAAGGAACCTACGCTGACCCCAATGCTCCGATTGACCACACGGAATATTTCTGGAATCACGCCACCTCAGAAGTCATCACGGCCCTGCTTCGGCAGGGGCTGATCCTGCTGGAATTTACAGAGTACGACTACTCGCCTTTCAACTGCTTCCCGAATATGAAAGAGCGGGAGCCAGGGCGTTACGTCTGGGGAGATACTGGCCTGCGACTGCCCCATGTCTTCAGTCTGAAAATGATAAAAGAGCAGCAAACATGAGAACGGCCTGCTCCTCAGAGGTGCTTTTCTGCCTGGCGTTAAAGCATGGTTAAATGCCAAAGATTGTTCGCCAGGAAAATATCAAGGTATGCCACCTGGTCGTTTCATTGTGGAAAAAAACCTCAAGGTGTTGGCAAAATTGAGCGGACTACCTTTTTTTGCCGGAAAAGGCTCCTTGAGTTAAAACCTTTCAAAACTACGTAACCATGAAAAAAATCGCATTAGTAATTCCCATCGTCCTCCTTTTTTCACTTTTTGCCGAAGCACAGCATCAGATGATCAGGTATGGCCTTCGGGCAGGCCTTAGTTCTTCTAACCTGGACAATGACGTCTTCCAGAAAAACGGCGTTTCGCTGGCTATCAAAGAAGCCAGTTATGGCTACCATTTTGGCCTGTTTGCCCGTGCGCATCTCGGCAAGCATGTTTACCTGCAACCTGAAGCCGTTTTTAACTCCAACTCCGTTAATTTTACAGTAGATGATTTGCAACAGGGCCTGATGAATACCGTGTTGAAAGAGAAATACCAGAATCTCGACATTCCGCTGATGCTCGGCCTCAAATTGGGCCCCCTGCGCCTGGAAGCAGGCCCCACCGGACACGTTTATATTGCCAGCAAGACAGAACTCGACCAGATTGGTGGCTACGAACGTCGGTTTAATAACTTTACCCTGGGTTATCAGGTCGGTGGAGGACTCGACATTTGGAAAATACTGGTGGACCTTCGCTATGAAGGCAATTTTACCCGCTTTGGTGACCACATGCGCATTGCCGGCGAAGAAGTAAAGTTTTCTGACAAGCTCTCCCGTTGGCTGCTCACCATTGGATTTTCTTTTTAAAATAAAACTGCCTGGGCACTTGCCAGTGATTTGGAGGAGGACAGATGCCTTTTTCTTTCCTTTTAGAACTTGTTTTCGATTTGGTCACTTGGCTAAAAACGCAAACAAGCTCTTACGCCCGGTGCAAGGAGTCGCTTAAAATCTTAAACCGGCGCATGAGCGCTGGCCTTTTCACCTGACTGGCCTGCCGGGCTGCAAAGCGACGGCAGGCCTTCGTTTTTTGCATGAAAAAGAAGAAGTTTTTGAAATCAAAGCTTTGAGCCAACCTGGAATCGTTTTTTGCACACCTTCATTTTAGAAATTTGAAACGAAGCCGCAGATGACTTCACACGAAATTGGTATGACCGAAACAGAATTGGTGCAGTCTTGCCTGAAAAACGACAGGCTGGCACAGAAAAACCTTTACGACAAGTATAAAAAGGCCATGTACACCCTGGCTTACCGCATTACAGGGGACTTTGAGCTTGCCAATGACGTGTTGCAGGACGCTTTTGTCAAGGTATTCAGAGGGTTGAGCACCTTCCGGGCGGAGGCTACCCTGGGAGCATGGATTCGCACAATTGTGGTGAGAACGGCTTACAGCTACCTGCGAAAAAAAAATGTCTCCTTAGAGCCCATTGAAAAAATACCTCCTGCGCAGCAGGTGGACTGGGGCCACTACCTCGACGCAGAATACTTGGAAAAAGCCATCCTTGCTCTGCCTGGAGGATACCGCACCGTGTTTGTCCTGATTGAAGTAGAAGGCTACACCCATAACGAGGTAGCCCAGTTGCTGGGCATCTCAGAAGGAACCTCCAAATCGCAGTTGTTTTATTCAAAAAAACGGCTGAAGGAATTGCTGAAGGGGGAATTGGAGGAATGAACGGGGAGCTGCCAACTGAACTGAAACACAAACGCAACTAATGACGATGAAAGAGCTGAATAAAAGAACTTTGATGGAGGCACTGTCCACGCTGCCAGAATACGAGCCCCCTGCAGAACTTTGGCAGCGCATAAGCCCCCGGCTCAATGACAGTACCACGACCCATGTCCAGGACATCCTGCCGGAACACTTGCCTGAGTACGAGCCGCCAGCACAGGTGTGGGATCAAGTGGTACAGGAACTGGACCGGGGTGCCAAAATTCGGTTCACAGGCCTGAAGCGGGCATTGGCCCTCGCAGCTTCCTTTGGCTTGCTGTTGCTGGTGTATTCCCAACTCAACCGAAAAGTAAAATCAGAACCTGATAGCGTGCGCATTACTTACTCAGAAATGACCCTCGATTCTCTATTGATGGTGAGAGACTGGAACGAAGATGAAGAAGCTTTTCTGGAGTACCTGGATTTGTGCAAGTCGAAAAAATATATCTGCGAGAAGCCCGAGTTTAAACTATTACAGGAGGAACTGGAAGAACTAACCCTGGCAAAGGAAGAGCTGAACAGTGCAATCGGGCTATATGGCTCCGACCCCAACCTCCTGTTGCAGATCAAAGAAATTGAACTGGAACGCAACGACTTGCTCAAAAAAATGATGGTGATGTTGATATAACCCAGCCGCTGCTCACGCTTTCTTGTTTTTAAAATTTTTGTAATGAAATACTTCTTTATGCTTTCTACGCTCCTTGCCACCTGCTTCGGAGACGCTCCCCTCGCTGCACAAACCGCCTTGCAGGTGGTGACAAAAACTATTGAAAAGGCTTTCCCCTATAAAAATGGATACGAAGTCAATATCGAAGGAGAAAGAGCAGAAATACAAGTGGAGGCCTGGAACCAAAATGTGGTCAAGGTGCTTGTCGAAATCATCGCCCGGCATCCCGACCGCAAGACTGCCCAGTCTGACTTGAGCCTCATGGTGTATTCTTCGGAGCAGTACGGTAATAAAATTTATTTCCGCAACTATCTGAGTACCCCGAAGTTTGGCAAAAAACCAGAATCAGATTTCAAAGTCATCTACACCATCACACTACCCGCTGATTGCCCCATGTACCTGAAAAACAACTACGGCCTGACGCAGGTGAACAATTTGACTCATGCTCTGCATATCCACAGCGAGTTTTCAAATGTCAACCTCGAAAACCTGCGCGGCAAAATTGACGTCAATACCCGATTCGGCGACATCAAAGGGCAGCATATCGAAGGCGACGTCTTAATCAATGCCAGACGCTCGGACATTGAACTGCACGAGATCAAAGGCAACTGGAATATCAATGCACAATACGGCATCCTGAATGTTTTTACCTCGCCCTCCGCCGGCTCCCTGAATCTCAATATTAATGCGGAAAAATCAAATGTCTATCTCTTCGATTCCAAACCCAACTTCTACGGCTATTCCCTGACTTCACACTATGGAAACATTTCCGTTCCGCAGAACCTGAAGTTCAACTACCTCGAAAACAGTAGCCAGTTCAAAAAAGCGGTCTTTACTTCCAAGATTGGCGCTTCTAATATCTCCATTAAAATATCTTTCGGAGACATCGTTATTCAAAACCCCTAAAAGCCCAACATGCTCTATATACGGCTGCATTGCCAGCGGGTGGCCCTTTCTGTTCACCTCCCCTGAAGGAGAAGGGATTTTGGGGTGTCTCACCAATTAAAGGCTGAAAACGTGGAGTCATTTAGAAACCTGCATGCTAGCATCCACAAACAATCGACGGTTAGTTCTGGCAGAAGCGGACAGGTCGGCGAGGGTTACCTTGTCCAGGATGCGGTCCAGTGAATTCTGGATCAGCTTCCAGAGCGAGCGGATGGAGCAGTCAACGGAGCTGGTGCAGAGCGATGTAGATTCAAAATGGTGGCAGATGCTGTTGTCCTCATCGGAAACGGCGCCGCCCAGTGCCAGAAAAATTTCGCTGAGGGTGATCTGCTCCGGCGACCTGGCAAGGATGTAGCCGCCTTTGTGGCCCCGGGTACTCTGAATCAGGCCTCTCAGGCGCATGGCCCTGGTCAACTTGGCTACGTAAGGCTCGGACAAGCCCTCCAACTCACTCAATTGAGGAATGCTCAGCCCTTTGTCGGCGGCGATGCCTGCGATTCGGATCAGAATGCGCAGGCCGTATTCTTCCTGTTTGGAAATTTTCATTTCTTATCTTGAGTGAAAAATCAATATGAGTTTCCAGGTTTAGATCCTTTGCTTTTACAAGTCAGAAGGCCACCGGGAGCAGGCATCCTAAAGAGCATCTCGGCTCAAGCACCAAAACGCAAACAAGTTCTAAAACATATCCAGCAGAAAACGAGCCTCCTCGCTCATGCGCTCCTTGGTCCAGGGCGGGTCAAAAACGACCTGCATGTCCACGTCTTTAACACCTTCCACCAGGATGAGCTTTTCCTGCACTTCCATCGGCAGAGCACCACCTACTGGGCACATCGGCGTCGTCAGCGTCATTTTTAACAGCACCACGCCATCATCAGTAATATCAATATCGTAAATCAGGCCCAATTCGTAGATGTCCACCGGGATTTCAGGGTCGTAAACTGTTTTAATCGCCGTGATGATATCTTGTTTTAGCTGTTCTTTGTCCATTACGCCTGATTTTTGGTTGAAAGGGCCATCCCGTACAATTTTATCTGCTTGACCATGCTGGCCAGGCCGTTTGAGCGGATAGGGGAGAGGTGTGCGCTCAGCCCTATCCTATCAATAAAGTACAAATCTGCATTTGCGATATCTTCTGGTTTTTGATGAGATAAAACCCTGATCAGCAAGGAGATAATTCCCTTAGTAATAACGGCGTCGCTGTCGGCAGTGAGCGCCACCAGGCCATTGTCCAGGCTGGCGTGCAACCATACCTGACTCTGGCAGCCCCTGATTAGGTGCTCGTCAGTTTTATGTGCATCCGCGATGATGGGTAGGTCTTTCCCCAGTCCAATGAGGTATTCGTACTTCGCCATCCAGTCGTCAAAAAAGGAGAACTCATCTATGACCTGGTCTTGTATTTCGTTGATACTCATATTGGTAGTTGTGCTATGCTTGAATAGAAGTTGAAGGCTGTTGCTGCAATTCCGTCTCAGGAGGGGGTGCAGGGTAGGTGCTTCAACGCAGCATCTTTGCTGCTTTGCGCACGCCATCTACCAGGCGGTCTATGTCCTCTTTGTTGTTGTAAAATGCCAGCGATGCCCGTACTGTTCCAGGAATGCCAAGCCGTGCCATCAGAGGCTGGGTACAGTGATGCCCCGTTCGCACGGCAATGCCCAACTGGTCGAGGAGGGTACCCACGTCGTAGGGATGTGCTCCATCCAGCAGGAATGAAATTACTCCTGCCTTGTGGCTTGCCGTGCCGACCAGCCGGAGGCCTTCGATCCGGGCTAGTTCCGCAGTGCCATAGTCCAGCAGCTCCTGCTCGTGTCGTGCGATTGCATCGTGGCCGATTCGCTGCATGTACTCGAGAGCAGCCCCCAGGCCAATCACGCCGGAAATGTGGGGCGTGCCCGCTTCAAATTTATACGGTAGGGAGTTGTATGTGGTTTTTTCAAACGTGACGGTTTCGATCATTTCACCACCACCCTGGTAAGGCGGCATTTCGTTCAGCCATTGCTCCCGACCGTACAGGATGCCGATGCCTGTGGGGCCTAAAACCTTATGGCCCGAAAAGGCGTAAAAATCAACGCCGAGTTCCTGCACATCAATTTTTAGGTGGGGAATGGCCTGCGCCCCGTCCAGCAGCACCGGAATGTGCCGTTCGTGAGCCAGCTGGATGATCTCTTTCACCGGATTGATCGTGCCAAGGGAGTTGGAAACCTGCGTGATTGCCACCATCCTCGTCCGTCCGTGGAGCAGGTTGCGGTATTCGTCCATCAGAAGTTCTCCGGCATCGTTGACTGGCACGACGCGGAGACTGGCCTTCCGCTCTTCGCAGATCAACTGCCAGGGCACGATGTTCGAGTGGTGCTCCATAGCCGAGATGACCACTTCATCGCCCGGCTGCAGGAACCGGCGACCAAAAGAAGAAGCGACCAGGTTGATGCTCTCAGTTGTACCGCGTGTGAAAATCACTTCACAATCGTGTGCAGCATTTATAAATTGCCGGACGGTGCGCCGGCCCTGCTCGAATGCGTCGGTTGCCTCCTGGCTCAATTGGTAAACACCCCGGTGGACGTTGGCATGTTGGCGAGAGTAATACTGCGTGATCGCATCAATGACCTGCCTGGGCTTCTGGCTGGAAGCCGCACTATCCAGAAAGACGATAGGCCGCCCTCCCCGCATCTCCCGCTTCATCACCGGAAAGTCGTCCCGGATCTGTTCCACGTCGAAAGGAGTATCGAGCAATTGAGTTTGCATGGCTTCCAGTTTTTAAGCTGTGACTGCCGGATTTGCCGGTTAGGTCAGTCCATTTTTTTCATGATTAATTCGTCCAGGGCGTCCCGGATAAGCTCTGAGGGGAAATTATCCAACACCTCTTTTATAAAAGCGTGTTTGAGCAGCGACCTGGCTTGTTCGTCATTTAAACCGCGGCTGCGCAGGTAGAAGACCGATGTTTCGTCCAACTGGCCGATGGTAGCACCGTGGCTGCAACGCACGTCATCGGCGTAGATTTCCAATTGCGGCTTGGCGTCCATTATGGCGGTGGGTGAAAGCACGAGGCTGGCGTTTTGCTGGTAGGCGTTGGTCTTTTGTGCATCCTGGCGAACGATCACCTTACCGTTGAAAACGCCCCTTGCTTTGTCGCTCAGGATGCCTTTGTACAATTCGTTGCTCTGGCAATTGGGCAAGGCGTGGTCAATAAAAGTCTGATTGTCAATATGTTGACTGCCTGTTGCGAAATAAGTTCCGTAGAAGTGCGTCTCTAAGTTTTGGCCTTTGTGCAAGGTGCTGAGGTTGTTCCTCACGATTTGGCCTCCCAGGTCAACGCTGAAAACAGAGTAGTTGCTGTTGCGCTCCTGTTCGGCAAAGGTGTTATTTACCTGGAAAGCCTCCACACTTTCGTTTTGCAACTTGTAGTGATAGATAATGGCATTTTCCCGGAGAACAAAGCGATTGACCACATTAGTAAAATAGGTGCCGGCTCCTTCGAGTGCGTTGTAGCTCTCCAGCAAGCTTAACTGGCTGTTTGGCTCCGCTACCACGACGAGCTGCGGATGGCAGAAAAAAGGTTGCTCATCCGGCACTGCGATGTAGTTCAGGTGGATGGGCTGTTCCAAAACCATATTTTTCGGAACGTAAATGAAATAGCCGTTTTTTGCAAAGGCTGTATTCAATGCTAGCAAAGCGCCACTTGCATTGTTGGACTCCGTGCTCAGATTTTCCTCGATGAGCACCCGGAATACTTCGTTTTGAATGGCTTCTGCAATCGGTTTTACCACAATTCCTTCGGGCAGTCCCGCCAGTTTGGAGTGTGCCAGACTGAAAATGCCATTGACGAAGACCAGATGGTACGCCTCCAGATTTTCAAGGGAGAATGCGGCGACCTGGCTACTGGTGAGAGGGACGGATTTGCCCTCCTGGTAGGGGGGGGCGAGCACTTTGGTGAGGCTGGTGTACTTCCAATCCTCATCGCGCCGGGTGGGGAAGGGCAGTTCTTCCAGCGCTTTGATCGCTTTTTGGCGCAATGCGTGAATGGGATGGTTGCGATGCCCGTTCAGGTGGTTTTCATACGTACCAAACAGCAAGCGAAAATGCGATTTAGTGTCGGCCTGTTGATTTTGCAGGATAGCTGCCATAGTAATTATTGATAGAACCGGGTGTGCCGGTAGCGTTTTTTAAAAAATTAGTAACTATTTAGACTTGAAGAAAAAATAAGATGTACACTTTCTTTTAAAAACCATTTCTATTGTGGATTTTTTAAAAATGATGAGTACAATTTATTAATGCCTCGTTTTCAGGAGAGTGTAGGTGGAGGGAGAAAAAGTTTTATCTTTTCTTCTTCCACTCGCACTTCGGGTTGTTTTTGGGGAAAAGTGGAACATTTCCCCCCTTGCTAAATAGTTACAAAAATTAAAGAAAATACTTTGGGTTCAGGCTACGGTTTCCACTTCTTCCTTTAGCCAGTCGTAGCCCCGTTCTTCTAGTTCGAGTGCCAGCTCTTTGCCGCCCGACCTGGCGATTTTACCGTCCTGGAGCACGTGTACGAAATCCGGAACGATGTGATTTAGCAGGCGCTGATAGTGGGTTACCACGATGAAAGCGCGGTCGGGGCTGCGCATCTGGTTGACGGCGTCGGCCACAATTTTCAAGGCGTCAATATCCAAGCCGGAGTCCGTCTCATCGAGGATGGCCAGCTTCGGGTCGAGCAATGCCATTTGGAGCATTTCGTTCCGCTTTTTTTCACCTCCTGAAAAGCCCTCGTTCAGCGAGCGCTTCAGGAACCTTTCGTCCATGCCGAGCAGGTTGATTTTTTCCCGGAGCAATTTCAGCATCTCCACGGGTTTGAGTTCTTCCAACCCCCTGGCTTCCCGCTGGGCGTTGATGGCGCTTTTCAGAAAAGTAGCTGTAGAAACGCCCGGAATCTCCACAGGGTACTGGAAGGCGAGAAAGATCCCTGCGTGAGAGCGCTCGTCCACATCCATTTCCAGGAGGTTCTGTCCATTGAAGCTGACGCTGCCGCCGGTCACTTCGTATTCTTCCCGACCTGCCAGCACGTTAGCCAGGGTGCTCTTGCCGCTACCATTCGGACCCATAATAGCGTGAACCTCTCCCGGCTTTACTTCCAGGCTGAGGCCTTTTAAAATGTCGTGCCCGTCTATTGTTACTTTTAAATCTTTGATTGTAAGCATTTTATGAGTTTTGATTCATTTTTGTTTTGAAAAAAATTATCCTACGCTGCCCTCCAAGCTGATCTCCAGGAGTTTTTGTGCTTCCACGGCAAACTCCATGGGCAGTTCGTTGAGCACCTCCTTGCAGTAGCCATTGACGATGAGGTTGATGGCGTCCTCCTCTTTCAGGCCGCGTTGCTGGAGGTAAAACAATTGGTCTTCACCGATTTTGGAGGTAGTGGCTTCGTGTTCGACTTTGGCCGTGCTGTTTTCAACTTCGAGATAGGGGAAAGTGTGAGCGCCGCACTTGTCTCCCATGAGCAGGGAGTCGCACTGGGAAAAATTGTGCGCATTTAATGCCCCCCTGTTCACCCTCACCTGGCCCCGGTAGGAGTTGTTGGAGTAGCCGGCAGAGATGCCTTTTGAAATGATGGTGCTGCGGGTATTTTTTCCGATGTGGATCATTTTTGTGCCCGTGTCCGCCTGCTGGCGGTGATTGGTGACGGCTACCGAATAAAATTCACCGACGGAGTGGTCGCCCTTCAGCACACAGCCTGGATATTTCCAGGTGATGGCAGAGCCGGTTTCTACCTGCGTCCAGGTGATCTTCGAGTATTTGCCAGCGCAAAGGCCCCGTTTGGTCACGAAGTTGTAAATCCCGCCTTTGCCGTCTTTATCACCCGGGTACCAATTTTGAACGGTAGAATATTTGAGCGTTGCATGGTCGAGGGCAATCAGCTCCACGACGGCGGCGTGAAGCTGGTTCTCATCTCTTTTAGGGGCGGTGCAGCCCTCCAAGTAACTGACCTGGCTGCTTTTGTCTGCAATTACTAAGGTCCGCTCGAACTGGCCGGAGTTGGCCTTGTTAATGCGGAAGTACGTGGACAATTCCATCGGGCATTTTACCCCTTCGGGAATGTAGGCAAAAGAGCCGTCAGAAAAAACTGCCGAGTTGAGTGCCACGAAAAAGTTGTCAGTATAAGGCACCACCGAGCCGAGGTATTTCTTCACTAATTCGGGGTGTTTCTGCACGGCTTCACTGAAAGAACAGAAGATGATGCCCTGCTTGGCCAGTGTGTCCTGGTAGGTCGTCTTTATCGAAATGCTGTCCATGACTGCATCAACGGCTACCACCCCGGCCAAGGCTTTTTGCTCTTCCAGAGGCACGCCCAGCCGTTCGAAAGTGCGCAGTAGCTCCGGATCTACTTCGTCAATGCTGTCGTACTGCGGTTTTTTCTTGGGAGCTGCATAGTAAATAATGTCCTGATAATCAATTGGATCGTAGTGGACGTTTGACCAGTGAGGCTCCTTCATGGTCAGCCAGTGCCGATAGGACTTAAGCCTCCATTCCGTCAGCCATTCAGGTTCATTTTTCTTGGCGGAGATCGCTCTAATGATGTCTTCATTCAAGCCCTTGGGGAGCGTCTCCATTTCAATGTCACTCGTAAAGCCGTACTTGTACTCACTTTGCGTATGCTGTTCGAGGGTCTGCATTGAGTCACTCATGCGTCAATATGTTTTGTCTTTTAGAAGCTATTGGGATTTGGTTGCCCGAGATAAAAAGACGACTTTTTAGCCCGGTGAGCTAAATTTAAACAGCTTCTTAAATTTGTAACTGCTTAGCAGGGGGGGGTATGAGGTTGTTTCATAAGTCAAATTGCCGACTGTGTTGGCAAATAAGATTTTTCAGAGCGTGATTTTTTTAAAAAATTGCAAAATAGTTCTTTAAAAAAACCGCCACTCAATAGATTACTTGGCGATGAAATCTGCAAATAACTTTTGAAACAGGCTCAATTCACCCCGAACTTGCAGGAGGAGGAAGAAAAAATGAAGCTTTTCCTTCCTCATTTCCGCACCCACCTAAGAAGTCACTTAAATTATAATTTCCTCTGAAAAAGTGGTTATTGACTTGCCTTATTTTGAACAAATCCAAATAGGTGGCAAAAGTCGTCTTTTTATACAAAAAAGTATAAATAAGGTTTAGGTTTTTTTTGAAAAATTTTGAATTGTGCAAAACTTCTTTTTTTGGACGCAGTGGATACCCCTCGAGCCGCTCCCCTTCCGGCTACGAGGAGCATTCCAAAAGGCTGTAAAGAGGGCGGATCCAGTGTTTTTTCAGAATCCGTGTTCGTCAAAGACGAATACTTTTCCTTTTGTGGAAAGAGGCCGATCGTCCGTGCGGAAGGGCAGAGCAGGCAGGCCCTCTGCGTTGTACAGATCCAGAGGCCCGGGGTTGTCAGCCCAGGCATAGCGCAGGGCAGCGGGATGTTTGATTTTGGGTGAAAAAGCGACTACCTCGTTGCCTTCGAGGTACGCAATGGCCCAGTGAAACTGCCCTTCAGCGCCCGCAATGGCAAAGCCTCGGAGGAAGCCGTATTTATTTTTTGAAACCAACCCCTTTCCCGTAGAAGTAAAAGTGAGCCTGAGCCTGTCATTTTCAACTCGCATGGATTGAAAAACCGGCCCTGAAGACACGAGGTCTTCGCCATAGGCTACCCTTCGGGCTGCAAGCCCGAGGCGGATGCCGGGGTCTTGTTTGTTTTTTGGGTGGATGTCGTCCGCTTCACCGATGTCAATAGTGCAGGCGATGGCTGTATTTGGCAGCCGCAAGGCCGCCATTTGCGCTTCCCGGAGTTCAGCCCAGTTGCTATTCCCAGGCTGTGCCGATTCTGGATAGTAGTTGGCCAACTGCACGATCAGGAAGGGGAAATCGCCTTTCCCCCAATGCTGTCGCCAGTCCTGAATCATGGCAGGCAGCAACCCAGCGTATTCTTCTGCCCGCTCGACGTTGGACTCGCCCTGATACCAGATGACCCCTTTGATGGCATAGGGTTGTAGTGGGGCGATGCTCCCGTTGTACAAAAGGCCTGGGTGGGTGAAAAAGCTGCCGTTGGGCACGGTGGGCTTAGGAAAGGATGCCGCCTGAATTTGCACGCCCGGCTTGTATTTCCAGGTGCCGTTCAGGATGGGGTTTCCCCAGAAAGCATTGGAGTACATGCCGCCCTTGCCGCCCGTGTCGAAAATACGCACGACCAGCACGTTTCCTTTTGGCTTCAAAATGCTGGCCGGGAAAAAATAATTACGCCAGTTGCGGTTGCCAAAACTCTCGCCGATTTTCACACCGTTCACCCAGGCGATATCGTAGTCGTCAATCTGGTTGAGGGCAATGTTGAAAGTCGCTGCGCTGAAGCCTTCAGGCAGGTCGAATTCCTTGCGAAACCACACCGAGCCGTCGTAGTCGGGCAGCCCTGCATCTTCCCAGAGGTGGGGAATATCCATCGTTTCCCAGTCTGAGGCGTCGGTATCCGGATCCTGCCAGTTTTCGGCGATGCCAGGATCGTTTTTGAAATAAAATTCGGTATCCCATTTTTTGCGAAAGGAAGCCAGCTCGGCGTTGAGTTGCTTGAAGTCCTTGCCGGTCTTCAGGTTTTCCGCTACAGTCGGTGCGAACTGCGGAAATTCCCGGAGCGCTCCGGCACTCATCCAGGTTTCGATAGTGGTGGCACTTAAGCTGCTGCTGATCAACCCGATGGGCACTTTGTATTGCTCGTACAGATAACGGCCAAAAAAATAGGCTACCGCCGAAAACTGACCCACTGTACCCCTGGAGGCGACTTTCCATTCGCCTCCTTTCAACTCTTTTTGGGGCAGGTAATCGAGGTCAACCTGTACGTTGAACAGACGAACCTCCAGCAGCTCGTCGTGGATAGAATCGGGCTGGTACCCGGTTTGTCCAACTTCCCATTGCATGTTTGACTGGCCTCCGCACAGCCAGACTTCTCCGAAATAGACGTCCCGCACGACGAGGGTGTTCTTCCCCCAAACCTGCAACTCGTAAGGCCCGCCTGCGGCATGAGGCGACAGGTACACCTGCCAGCAGCCCTCCCTGTCGGCTTTTGTTGTAAGAGTTTGCCCATCTATGCTCACCTTGACAACCTCCCCAGGCAAAGCCTGCCCCCACACGGGTACGGCAACATCCCGCTGCAACACGGCGTGGTCGGTGAAAAGCCTGGGCAGGCTGACTTCTGCCAGGGAGAGCTCGCTAAAAAACAGGAACAGCAGAGCGGGTAGGGTAGTGCGAAGCATTTTGAGTGCGGTCTTGATGTGGAGCGTGCAGGGGATAACCTGTGCATTGGGGCGGCGCCTCCCGGGTGCCAGCTGTGTGGGTGAAAAGGTTACAGGTAGCTGAGTTAAAAACCTGTTTCACTACTTTGCCAATACCCAAAATGCCCTCGCTGAGAAATACCCAACTCATTCCCGGCACGTTTCTTAGAAGCTGGTTGAATTTAGCCTGGCAGCCGAATACAAACAGCTTCAAAGCGTTTTTAAAAAAAGACTATGTGCAAACATATTAAAAAACGCTCCTACTTTTTCTATTTTTACCCAAAAAGAACTACGCTATGTTTTTTTTCAAAAAAAAGAATCACAACAAACAGATCATCAAGGCTTTAGTATTAATGCTTCCCTTGCTGCTCCTGCGCTGTGGCCCAACCGTCCAGCTGCCGGAAACCACTTCTGCAAATCCAGGTATCCATCAGATTGAGCGCTCGACAGCTGCTCCCGAGTGGGACAGGCTACTTATCCGCGACAGCGGCTGGTTCGGCGGAGATGGCATTTTCGGCATTCCGCTGGACGGTGCTGAGTACCTCCCCGCCACGAAAAAAACAAAAACGCTTTTCATTTTCAGCGATTCTGTCGTTGCCGATACGGTCGGTGAAACTATTGAACGAAAGGACTTTTCAATGGTGCACAACTGCATCGCCTACCTCGAAGGTGACCAACCCGACCCCTCGAAATTTCAGTTTTACATCCACAAAGACGAGCAGGGTAAGCCTGCTTCGCTGTTTGTGCCAAATACTCCCAATACTCGCCCCGGGGAATATTACTGGTTGGGCGATGGCTTCGTGAACGTCGAGATGGACAGCACCCTCTACCTTTTTGCCTATCCAGTGAAAGATACCGTTATTCCTGGTTCATTTTTCGAGTTTGAGCAGACAGGCGTCAACCTGATTGCCATCCCCAAAGGCAGCAAACCGCCGTTCAAGGAGCAGCGTCAGTTGGAAACGCCTTTTCATTTCCCCCTTGAAAACTGGAGCAAAACGACGATGGGCAGCGGTATTTTCGTCAACACCACCTGGGCAGGTGCTCCCAACCCCGACGGCTACATTTACGTGTTGGGCGTGGGTGGCCAGCACCAGGGCTTAGTCGTGGCCAGGGTAAAGCCCAAAGAGTTTGAGCAGTTCAGCAGGTGGGAGTTTGCAGACGGGCAGGGTGGCTGGACGACGGACCTTTTAAAGACCCAACCCGTCACCCGCTACATCTCCCACGAGATGAGCTTAAGCCCCATGCCGGATGGGCGGCTCATTCTTGCACACCAGTATTTCGGCATGGAAAACGAAGTTGCCGTGCAGATCACCAAAAATCCAGCAGGCCCTTACCTACCCGTGCATAAAGTCTGGCGCTGCACCGAGTGGGAAGCCGATTTTGACTACTTCGCTTATAATGCCAAAGGCTTCCCGCATCTGTCAAAGCCCGGCGAATTGCTCATCAGCTACAACGTAAACTCAATGGATTTCTGGAACGACATTTTGCGGGAGCCGAGATTGTGCAGGCCGAGGTTTTTCAAGCTGAGACTGTAAGAGCTTGTTTGCGTTTTGGCTGCCGGAGAGGAAAAGACGACTTTTTTAGCCCGGTGCGCTAAATTAAAACAAGCTCTAACATAGGGTTTCAACAAGCGCTGCCAGGCTTTCGGGCAGGTGCTTGGGGAAACAGAGGCATTTAGAAGTTTGGAAAACTGCTTTGCACTCGTGAAAAAAGGCATTTGCCCCAGCGCTGGCCTGGCACATAAGAGCGAACCAAATTCCAAGGCAAATACTTGCAGGCACGGTACAAATGCAAATGCGATCCATCAATTTTTAAAAAATGAAAAAACTCCTCTTCCTGTTTTCCTTTGCAACGACCTTCGCCTGGTCCCAAAGTCCGTCCGATTCGCTCTTTCCGGTTCGCTCTGTCAGGTACTACCAGGGTTTTGAAAAAATCATCAGCGGAAATCAGCTCGACTACCCGCCCATTTTACAGAAAGGAAAACTCGCTCTGATGGCAATGCCCAATGGCCAGGCTGCCGAGTTTGAGTCTGCTCCGATGCCTGTGCAGCCGGAGGAGCGGCTCATTACCTTTGTCTGGCAGGCTTCTCTGACGAGGAGTACAGCAGAGCGCCCGGCCCGGTTCGACTTTTTTATTAATGGGGAAAAGTACTTCAGCTTTCACTCTCCCCGCAGTGATGCCAAAAAAAACTGGAGACAGCAGAAGGGCGATTTTGAACTTTCCTTCACTGCTACCGCCTCGGAGGATGAGCACCGCAATGTGCTGGGTTATCAGTTTCTGACGGTTCCGCAGGCAAATTTTCCGGCAGGCCAGCCGCTTCGCCTGCGGGTACAGCCCGAAGAGGCCATCCTGCCGGATGCTTACACCGCTTACCAAAACCAAGTGACTTCTTTCATGGAGGTATTTGGTTTACAGGAGCTTGTACACCAGGATGGCAAGGCAGTACAACCTGTTCTGGTGGAGTTTATCCATGCAGCAGCTCCCGTTACGGCTCAGTTTTTTTTGGATAAAAAGCGCCTTCCCGATCAGATGCTCATGCCTGGTCTGAACCGGATTTACTACTGGCTCGATGCGGTAGAGGAAGCCCGGGTTGCTGAGGTAGAACTCATTCTGCAGAATGAAGAAAAAACATCCTGGAAGCACCCTGTTGCACTTCGCCCCGTGCGGCCCTTTGAGGTGTGGCTGCTTCCACATTCGCACGTGGACGTCGGCTTTACACACCTCCAGCACGAAGTCGAGATGATGCAGTGGCGCAATTTTGAACAAGGCATTGAGCTGGCAAAAAAGACAGCAGACTATCCCGAAGGTGCCCGCTACAAGTGGAATGTGGAGGTGCTCTGGGCAGTAGATGGCTACCTGAAGAACAAACCTGCCGAAAGCAGAGCGGCTTTTATTGAGGCGGTGAAAGAAGGGTGGATAGGCCTGGATGCACTCTATGGCAACGAGCTTACCGGCCTCCAACGGCCTGAAGAGCTAATGCACGTTACCGATTTTGCCAACCAACTTGAGCGTGAGCATGGACTTCGCATCCAGTCAGCGATGATAACTGATGTGCCTGGCTATGCCTGGGGTATCGTCCCGGCGCTGGCACAAAGTGAAGTGCGCTATTTTTCCATAGGACCCAACCACATGCCGCACAAGGCGCACGGTGGCTACCAAGTGGGGCGAACCTTCGAAGCATGGGGTGATGTCCCCTTCTGGTGGGAGTCGCCATCAGGCAAAGAGAAGGTGCTGTTTTGGATGACCCGCCACGGCTATTCTTGGTTCCACGACTGGCTTCTGGGCAAAATCCGGCGCACCGGGGGGGTGCCCATCCTCAAATTCCTGAATGAACTCTGTGGCGAAGGCTACCCCTACGACATGGTGCAGATCCGGTACACCCTCGGCGACAACGGCGGCCCCGATACCGACATGCCCGAGTTCGTGCGGGAGTGGAATGAGGCGCATCTCGCCCCCAAACTGCGCATCGCCACTACTTTGGAAATGTTTGAAGCTTTTGAAAAAAAATACGGGGATCGGCTGCCCGTTCACCGGGGCGATTTTACACCCTACTGGGAAGACGGCGCTGCCTCCTCTGCTCTCGAAACCGGCACCAACCGCCATACCGCCGAGCGGCTCGTGCAGGCACAGGCACTTTGGGCTATTCTCGACAACGAAGGCTACCCCAAGGACGAATTTGACGAAGCCTGGACCAACGTCCTGCTTTTTTCAGAGCACACCTGGGGGGCCTACACCAGCAAGAGTGACCCCGATATTGAGTTCAGCACCAAACAGTGGAAGGTGAAAAAGAGCTTTGCAGACAATGCCGAAAGGCAGTCCTACGAATTGATAAACAAGGCTTTAGCTAAAATCCAAACACTCGGTATCCGGCCCGTGCAGTCTTTTCTCGTTTTCAATACGACTTCCTGGCAGCGCTCAGAGTTGGTGAAAATCCCCAAAGTGTGGAAGGCAAAAGGCATGGCAGTGTTCGATGAAAAGGGGAAGCTGCTGCCGACCCAGACCCTCACGACCGGGGAGGTAGCTTTTTGGGCCAGTGACATTCCGCCCTTTAGTGCTACCCGCTTCTCCTTGAGGAAAACCCTGGCTACGGCTACACCCGAGGAGGCCCGCCCCCTTTCTGTCAGCAACCTGCATTTAGAAAATGAATTCCTCCGCGTGCAGCTCGACGAGGCGACGGGATGCGTAGCGAGTATCCGCCATCGCGATTTGCCCTTTGACCTGGTGGACGCCACCGACAGCCTTGGCTTCAACGAGTACTGGTACACGGGTAAGGATGCTGCTAACCCGCAGCGCAGCGTAAAACCCGTTTTTACTATTCGGGAAAAAGGGCCTTTAGTCGCCTCTATTCACGTGGAATCCCAGGCCCCGGGAGCCAACAGCTTCAGTCGGGAAATTCAACTGACCGCTGGAGCCAACCGGATAGACCTCCTCAATATCGTGGACAAAAAGCGGGTCTATGAGGATGAAAACCTGCGCTTCTCCTTCCCCTTCAACGTGCCTGGCGGGCAGGTGCGCATTGACCTCGCCTGGGCGCTGATACAGCCCGAACGGGATCAGTTGAAAGGCGCCAACAAAAACTTCTTCTGCGCCCAGCACTTCGTGGACATCTCCAATGCCGACAATGGCGTGACCTGGGCAAACCTCGACGCTCCGCTCGTCGAAACAGGCGAAATGCTGGGCCAGCGATGGATGAGCGACCTCGCTACCGAGCCTTGGCTGGCAACCTGGACGCCCTCGAACCGCTTGTTTTCATGGGTGATGAACAACCTGTGGTTTGTCAACTACAGAGGCTATCAGGAGGGAATTGTGCCCTTCCGGTATTCGCTTTACCCACACAAAGCCTTCGATAGCAGCGAAGCCAAAAAATTTGGCATTGGACTGACGCAGCCCTTGCTGCTCGTTCCGGTAGCCTCAGAGCAGCAGGGTTTTCCCTGCCTTCTGAAACTGGAGGGCGACCCGGCCGTCCTCGTCACCTGCCTGAGGCCTGCCAGAGATGGCAATGGCTACCTTATCCGCCTCTTCAACTCCACCGACCAGCCTGCCACCACCACCCTGCACTGGGGCGGTGCAGAGCAGCCTCAGTGGTTTTTGAGCAATGAAAAAGAGCGGATTTTACAACAGGTGCCCGAGCAGGTAGCCCTGGATGCCTGGGAGATACGCAGTTTGCGAATGGTGCCGGCGAAAGAAGAATAAGCTGGACTTTCGCTTTTTCAACCCCAAGCACGGCCCACAGTAGTTTTAATAGCAACCGGTACTTTTTTACCCACAGCGGGGGTGCTGACAGATCCTCCCGACAACAACCAGCGATGGCCGGGTGGGATGCACACCACAAGCCAGGAACCCTGGGCACCGATAGGAGCAGCCTCCCTGAGAAAGTTTGAAGAGTTGGGGGTTGGGACCTGACCGTGAGGAACTTACAGATTATCCTTCAACCATCGAGGCACGCTGAATCGCTGACCGTGTGCTGCGGCCAGCTCTCCACAGCGCAAGATAAACCGGTCTTTGCCCATGTCCAGCACCATTTGAATGACGCCGCCTTTTGAAGCCGGAAATCCCCAGCCGAGGATACTGCCCAGGTTGGCTTCTGCGATGGTGGTGATGACTCCTTCCTGCAGGCACCAGACTGCCTCTAGTACCTGGGCGAAGAGAAACCGCTCCATGATTTCCTCCTTTGAAAACCCTGTGAGCGCCGTTGGGAAGTGCAGCTGCAAGTCCGCCCAAAGCTCTGCCCCCGAGGTTGTGTAACTGTAAAATCCTGCATTTTTAGCTACACCCGGTCGCTCCAGCTCTTCTGTCATTTTTTTCAAAACTGCCACGGCGGGGTGCTGGATATACCTGGAGCCGTAGTGCAGGGCGGCCTGTTGTTCGTAGCGCAGGACGAGGCCGAGGGATAGCTCGTCGGCCATGGCCAAGGCACTTTTGGGCATTCCGGCCTGCCGGCCTAAATGTTCGATTACTGCCGGATGAATACCCTCCTGCAACATGGTAATACCTTCGAGGAGATAGGTGTTTTGCACGCGGGCCACGTAGAAGCCCCAGGCGTCTTTGACGACAATGGGCGTTTTTCCGATGGCTTTAACAAAATCAATGGCTTTAGCAATGGCTTCATCTCCCGTTTTTTTTCCCCGCACGATTTCCACTAAGGGGACCTGTTCTGCCGGTCGGAAAAAGTGCAGCCCTACGAACTGCGCAGGCCTCGCCGAGTTTTGTGCCAGCTCGGTAATGGGTATTGAAACGGTGTTGCTGGCCAGGAGAGCCAGATCGTCCAGGTGCTCCTCCGTTTCACTGATGACTTTCTTTTTAACGGGGAGGTTTTCAAAAACGGACTCGATTACCAGGTCGCAGTCCGAGAAGTCGCGGGGGTTTTCAGTGGTTTTAATTCGCTGCATTGCCTGGTCCATTTCGTCCTGTTCCAGGTCGCCATTTTCCACGTAGGCTTCCAGGATGCGTTGGGTGCGCTCTTTTCCCAGCTCGGCGATCATGCGGGAAACGTCCTTCAGAGTCACTTCGATTCCGTTGGCGAGGCAGTCGGCAGCGATGCCAGACCCCATGATTCCAGCGCCGATGATTCCCGCCCGGCGCGGGCGGAACTTTCCAAAGCCTTTGGGCCGGTTGATGCCCCGGGCGATTTCCTGTTCTTCAAACCAAAGGGCGTTAATCATATTTTTTGATCCTGGACTTATGGACAGGGCGGTGAAGTAGCGGCTTTCAATGCGGCAGGCGGTGTCGAAGTCCACTCGGCTGCCTTCCATCAATGTACTTAGGATAGCCTGTTGTGCGCTGAGCTTGCCTGTGCTTTGCTCAGTTGGCGAGGGCTGTAACGCTGCGATACCGGCTGCCAGCCCGGCGATGCGCCTGGCAGTTTCGGGGTTTTTGGCCGTGCCGCTGGGCAGCGTGCCGGCGTGGGTGTCCCATTGCCTGCAACCCTGTGGGGTTTGCAGTAACCAGTTTTTTGCACTTTGCAAAAGCTCGTTTTCGCTTTTACCGAGTTCATCTACTAATCCGGCATCCAGGGCGGCTTTGGGTGACCACTTCTTCCCGCTGGTGATTATTTCAAAGGCTTTTTCGATGCCCAGCAGCCACATCAGCCGGATCACACCTCCGTTTCCGGGCATCAGGCCAAAGTGGATTTCGGGAAAGCCGACCCGCACTTCCGGCCGGTCAACCAGGAAGCGGCGATGGCATGCCAGCGCAAGCTCGAAGCCCGTGCCGAATGCGGAGCCATTAATGACCGCGGCGACGGGGATGCCCGGTCGCTCGATATCTCTGAAAAATGCCTTTAATTTTTCGGCGTAGTGGAAGATTTCTGCTGGATGCTGTGCCCTGGCCAGGTATTCCCAGTCTCCGCCTTCGAGGAAAGCCTTTTTTGCAGAGGTGATGATGACTCCTTTGAGCTTTCCCCCTACCTTTTCTTTTTTTAGCAGTTCGACGACCGGCAGGAAGGCATCTGCTATTTTGTGGTTGAGCACGTTGGTGGGGCGCCCTGCCATGTCAAGGGTGATTGTGGCAATTTGCTCGTTGTCTTTGGTGTAGCGGATCATGCAAAAGTTGTTAGAAATTGTTTAGATAAGGCCTGAGGTAAAAATATTCGGGAGTTTTTAGTCTTAATTATTGACTTTACCTATTATAATTGTGCGGCCATATTCAGCGGAGGCAACATAAGGTGTTTTCAGCAGATCAAGCTATAGAATTTGTGAGGGTTTACTCCGCCCACCCCGGGGGCATAGCGGAAAATCTCTGACAAATCCAACCTGCGGAAAAGCCGCAAAATACAGCTAAACGCAAAATAACGTGAAGGACTCCGACAACCATCAAATAACTTTCAAATAAAATAAACTGCCATGCAACGATTTGACAATTTATTCGGCTGGTTCAACCAGCATCAAACTACAGGTTACGCGTTTATCCGCATTTTTCTTGGTGCTGCACTGCTCGTTCGGGGTGTGTTGCTCATCAGCAACCCCGATGCTTTAACACAACTCATTGACGACAACTCGCTCCATATGTGGTTTTCCTACATCACCATCGGGCATATTGTGGGAGGAATATCGCTGATACTTGGCATCGTTACCCGTATTGGAGCATTCATCCAGATTCCTATTCTGTTCAGTGCGGTGCTTTTTGTTCACGCTGAAAAGGGGCTGATGATAGGCGGGCAGGCGCTCGAACTGGCGGCACTGGTGCTATTCCTCCTGATCGTTTTTTTCCTGTTCGGAGCAGGTCCCTTGTCGTTAGACAATTACCTTTCGAAGAAGAAGTAGGCTTGCCAGTTCAAATTGTGCCTTGGCAAGCGCGTGCTACTTCGGGTATCTTGGAAAACGACACCCTGTTAGTTGAGTGACTGAGCCTGGCCATTCGCCTGTGGTAGTAGCCCCACAGGAAGAACCTAAGGGCTGCAATATCGTGTCAAATAAAAAAAGCACAGTCGTCGACAATCCGGCGACCGTGCTTTTTTTTTATAAAAATGGGCGATTTTCCCACCCTATTTATAGTCTATCTAAACTATTAAACTTTTTGTTTAAAGCCTTTCTAAATTAAACAGATTTAAGCCTATTTTATCTTTTTCTGTTTTTTTATACTTTAATATTGTCTCACCAAAACGGATAGCAGACGAGATTCGGAGGAGCTGTCCAGAAAGAGGGAAATGGTGCTTCTCATCTACACAATTGCGGCTGCTGCCATTTTTACTGCAAATATTTGTATCGAATGAAGAAGCCTGATTTCTTTCTCGTCTTCCTGTTGTTTTTTTCAACTCAAAGATTTTTTGGGCAGGAGGCAACAGCAGATTTATTCAAAACCAAATGCGGTATTTGTCACACCATAGGCAAAGGTAAACTGATAGGCCCCGATCTTGCCGGCGTACAGGATCGGCATCCGCACGATTGGTTGTTGAAATTTATCCGCTCCTCCCAGACGATGATTGCCAGTGGTGACCCTACGGCAGTGGCCTTGTACGAGCAGCACAACAAGGTGGTCATGCCCGACCCGCAGATTTCCGATGCGGAAATTGAGTCATTGATTGCCTACATTGCCGACAACCCTACCAGCTCGGGAGGAGCCGTGGCTTATACCTCTATTATAGAAGATGCCACACCCGAAGACCTCGAAAACGGCAGGCGCCTCTTCGAGGGTGCAACCCGGCTGACCCGAAATGGCCCTTCCTGCATCTCCTGCCACAACGGACTGGCCAAGACGTATTTCAACGACAACAGCTATAGCGCCAAGGACCTCTCTGCCTCATTTGCCAACCTCGGCGAGCAAGGCGTAAAGGCCATCCTGGAAAACCCACCCTTCCCCGTCATGAAACAGGCGTTTGCCAACAAAGAATTGACGTCTGAGGAAGTACACGATCTGCTTGTTTTCCTCAAAAATACTCCTGCAGTCAGTGCGGCTCAAGCGCGATTGCCATCAGGGCTGCTGCTCTACGGATTGCTTGGCGGCGGCTCGCTGGTGCTGCTGTACTCCCTGTTTTGGTACAGCCGCAAGAAAAACAGTGTCAATCAGAGTATTTATAAACGCCAAATGAAATCTGCTAATTAGATGGTGTTAAAGAGGCCGGTGGTTGTTTTAAGGATGCTGATAATCAAGTTGTTACCAACTAAAGGCCATTATGGATAAGCTTGAACAACCCCGGCCACCCAACCACCCCTGGTCACCCCTCCTATGGAACTTAAGCTCTGAGAAACCTCCAAACCCGAACTAAAATAATCTGAATTATGAGTTGGATTGAAGACATCATTTCTCCGCAAACCCGCCATTGGGAAGAGTTTTATCGCAACCGCTTTCAGCACGACCGCATCGTTCGCAGCACCCACGGGGTGAACTGCACCGGCGGATGCTCCTGGCAAATTCACGTTAAGGATGGCATCGTCGTCTGGGAAACCCAGCAACTGGATTACCCGCTGCTGGAAAGCTCTCTGCCCCCTTACGAGCCCCGTGGCTGCCAACGCGGCATCTCCTATTCCTGGTATCTGTACAGCCCTCTGCGGATAAAATACCCACTCATCCGGGGAGCTTTAATTGATGCTTTTCAAGATGAAAAAAGACACACCGGAGGGGATCCCCTAAAAGCTTGGGAAAATTTGCAGAACAACCCTGAGGCAAGGCAGCGCTACCAGAAGTCCAGAGGAAAAGGTGGATTCCGGCGGGTGAGTTGGGAGGTAGTCCTTGAACTCATCGCAGTAGCCAATATTTATACGGCGAAGAAATACGGCCCTGACCGCGTTATCGGCTTTTCGCCCATCCCGGCGATGTCCATGATGAGCTATGCAGCAGGCAGCAGGTTTTTGCAGTTGTTTGGAGGAGTTAATCTCAGCTTTTACGATTGGTACTGCGACCTGCCCACCGCTTTCCCCGAGATTTGGGGAGAGCAAACCGATGTGTGCGAAAGTGCTGACTGGTACAACTCCAAAATGATTGCCGATATGGGCGCCTGCCTCAACATGACCCGAACCCCCGACTGCCACTTCTTCGCTGAAAGCCGCCACAATGGAACCAAGACGGTCGTCTTTTCACCAGACTTCAGCCAGGTATGCAAATACGCCGACCAGTGGGTGCCGCTCCATGCAGGCAGCGACGGTGCTTTCTGGATGGCCGTTACCCATGTGATTCTCAAGGAATGGCATCACGAAAAACAAACTTCTTCGTTTTTTAAATACATAAAGCAATACACCGACAGCCCCTACCTGGTGAAACTGGACAAAGACGGCGACACCTGGAAACCAGGCAGGCTAATGCGCGCCAACGAGCTGGCTCAATTTAAGGATATTGAAAACGGAGACTGGAAATTCCTCAACATAGATGAAGACACGGGCAACTTCATCGTGCCGAAAGGCAGCTCCGGCTTCCGTTGGGACAAAAAGGGTGGAAAGTGGAACATGAAACTCGAAGACGGCGAGACAGACCTGCCTTATAACCCCCTGCTCACTTTCCTGGACAAGTGCGACGAGGTGCTCCAGGTGATGTTCACGGAATTTGGCCTAGATGAGCACCGCGAACGGGGCGTGCCGGTAAAATACATTGACACAGCCGAAGGCAAGATCCCCGTTACTACGGTCTATGACCTGATCATGGGGCAGTATGGTGTTGGTAGAGGATTGGCCGGCACCTACCCCAAAGACTACACCGACAAGGACGCCGCCTATACCCCTGCCTGGCAGGAGATTTTTACGGGTGTAGATTCCAAAACCGTCATCCAATTCGCCCGTGAATGGGCCAACACTGCCGATGTAACAGGTGGCAAGTGCATGGTCATCGTTGGAGCGGGTGTCAACCACTGGTATCACAGCAACCTCATGTACCGCTCAGCCATCATGGCGCTCATGCTCACAGGCTGTATCGGCAAAAACGGTGGTGGCATGAACCACTACGTCGGCCAGGAAAAACTTGCTCCTCAGGATAGTTGGGGCACCATCGCTTTTGGCAAAGACTGGGTGGATGCTGTGCGCCTCCAACAGGCTCCCCTCTGGCACTACATCAACACCTGCCAATATCGCTACGACGGCCAGTTTTCAAAATACAACACCGTGCCCGACAACAAATGGACCCGCCAGCACACGGCAGATACTATCTACCAGTCGGTGCGCATGGGCTGGATGCCGTTTTACCCACAATTCAACCAAAACCCTCTGGAGCTTTGCCAGGAAGCAGAAGCCAGAGGTGCCACGACAAATGAGGAAATCCGGAAGTACGTTTTAGAAAAACTGAAATCGAAAGAACTGAAATACGCAGTGAGTGACCCGGAGGCGCCAGAAAACCACCCCCGCGTATGGTATATCTGGCGCGGTAATGCCATCATGGGCAGCATGAAAGGACATGAGTACGCTCTGAAACACTATCTGGGAACACACTCCAACGCCATCGCCGAAGACTCACTCGAGCGCCCTGAAGAAGTTAAGTGGCACGACATAGCTCCCTTAGGAAAAATGGACCTTATCGTAGATCTTAACTTCCGCATGGACTCCTCCGCCCTCTATTCAGACATTGTGCTGCCGGCGGCTTCCTGGTACGAGAAAGCTGATCTGAACAGTACCGACCTGCACTCGTTCATTCACCCACTCGGCCAGGCAATAGCACCCGTTTGGGAGTCGAAAACAGACTGGGATATTTTCAAGCACATCGCAAAGGCAACCAGCCAAATGGCTGTGCGGTACTTTGACCAGCCGGTAAAAGACATTGTGACCTCTGCTATCTCTCACGATTCATCGGGTGAAATTGCGCAGCCCGTCATCCAGGATTGGTACAAAGGCGAATGCGAAGCGATTCCCGGCAAGACCACGCACAAGCTCACTGTGGTAGAGCGCGACTATACCAGGATTTACGACCAGTTCATTTCCCTCGGCGACAATATCCGCAAGAAGGGCCTGGAGGCGCATGGCAACCACTTCCTGTGCGAGGACGTTTTTGAGGAAATGCTCGACTCCTACCATTTTCCCATTGAACGAGACAACGGCAGGCTGCGGCCATCTATCAAGGAAGACGAATGGGCTGCCAACGCCGTGTTGCACCTCTCTACACTCAGCAATGGCAAGCTCAACGTGCGAGCTTATGAAAATGCCGAAAAGAAAACCGGAATGACGCTGGTTGACCTGGGCAGCGGCAGCAAGGATCTGCGCATCCGTTACGCCGACCTGCTAGCACAGCCCCGCCGCTACAACACTTCGCCTCTCTGGTCGGGATTGATGAATGACGGCAGAGCTTATGCGCCCTACACCTACAACGTTGAGCGGCTCGTGCCCTGGCGTACCCTCACCGGACGGCAGCATTTTTACCTCGACCACGAGCTGTACATAGCCTACGGTGAAAACCTGCCAACCTACAAACCTTCACCCAAACCCGAAGCTTATGGCGACCTCCGGGACACACTAAAAAACGGCCAGGCCAGGGTGTTGAACTGCCTCACTCCACATGGCAAGTGGCACATCCACTCTACTTACATGGAAAACCTGCGCATGCTGACCTTGTCAAGAGGCTGCGAACCTTGCTGGATCAATGAGAAGGACGCCGAGGAACTGGGTATCAGAGACAACGACTGGGTGGAGGTTTATAATGACCACGGAGTCTATTGCACCCGTGCAGTGGTGAGCGCAAGGATCCCAAGAGGGGTGTGCATCGTCTATCACGTGCCGGAGCGCACAGTAGGTATCCCAAAATCACAGGTCAGAGGCAACAAGCGAGCTGGCGGCCACAACAGCTTTACCCGCATCCACCTGAAGCCCAACTTCCTGGCAGGTGGCTACGGACAGTTTTCGTTTCATTTTAACTACTGGGGACCTATTGCCCCCAACAGGGACACACACGTAATAGTAAAGAAGATGGAGAAACTGGTGTGGTGAGCTTGGGCAGCTGGGTGTTGAACGCAGTAGCTCTATCCTCTTCTCTGCTCCTGTGGTCTTTCTCTTCATGGGAGAGCAGCGTTTAAAACTCCCCCGCCCAAAGTCTGGAGAATATGATTTAATCGAAGTTTTTAAAAAAAATACGTCATGGATGTACGCGCACAAATTTCAATGGTTTTTCACTTAGACAAATGCATCGGTTGTCACACCTGCTCAATTGCCTGCAAAAATATCTGGACCGATCGCAAAGGAGCAGAGTACATGTGGTGGAACAACGTGGAGACCAAACCTGGCACCGGCTATCCCACCCGTTGGGAAGACCAGGACATCTACAAGGGTGGCTGGGAAAAAAAGAACGGAAAAATCGAACTGAGAGGAGCAGGGAAGAAAAAAGGACTGCTCAATATTTTCCACAACCCTAACCTGCCGGTGATTGACGACTACTACGAGCCTTTCACCTATAAATACCTCAACCTCATTGAGTCGCCTGCCATGGACGACCAGCCAACAGCCCGGCCCGTCTCCCTCATTACTGGCAAGCCCATTGACATTAAAATGGGGCCAAACTGGGACGATGACCTCAGCGGCTCGCCCGATTACGCCCGCAAGGACCCCAACCTGAAGGAGCTCTCGCCTGCCGAGCAGGAAGCCATGTTTCAATTGGAGCGCATGGCATTTTTCTACCTGCCGCGCATCTGCAACCACTGCCTCAACCCTGCTTGCGTAGCCAGTTGCCCCAGCGGTGCCATCTACAAGCGGGGTGAAGACGGCATTGTGCTGATCAACCAGAAGGTCTGTCGTGCCTGGAGGATGTGCGTGACGGCCTGCCCCTACAAAAAATCGTACTACAATTGGCACACGGGTAAGTCAGAGAAGTGCATTCTGTGTTATCCGCGCCTGGAAGCTGGCCATGCCCCCGCCTGTATGCACTCCTGTGTGGGCCGGATTCGCTACCTGGGAGTCATCCTCTACGATGCCGACCGCATTGAGAGCGCTGCCAACGCAGACGAAGAAAACCTCGTGGACAGCCAGCTCGACTTGCTCCTCGATCCCTTTGACCCCGAGGTCATCGCCTGTGCAAAGGCAAATGGCATTGCAGACTCAACCATCAAGGCAGCCCAGTATTCGCCTACGTACAAATTCATCAAGCAATGGGGGCTTGCCCTGCCGCTGCACCCCGAATTTCGCACCCTTCCCATGCTGTTTTACGTACCGCCGATGCTGCCGGTCATGGCTTCGCTAAGCCACCAAAACACAGCACAGGGTGACAAGATGGACCCTATCGCCAAGTTTTGGAACGACAACTGGCTCTACGATACCAGCACGGAGGAGCTTTGGGGAACCATTGACCAGGCTCGCTTCCCGTTGAAGTACATGGCCAGCCTGTTCTCCGCTGGAGATGAAGAAAAGATCAAAGTCGTTTTGAAAAAACTCATGGCCGTGCGCATCCATCGCCGCCGCGTTACAGTCGGTGATATCTCCGACGAAAAGGCAGAGCTGGCCCTGCGGGATGTCGGCCTTGACGCTGCTACGGCGGATGCGATCTACCAACTTACCTCGCTGGCCAAATTCGATGAGCGCTTTGTCATCCCCCCTGCACACCGCGAGCAGGCTATTGAAATGTTGGAGTTTGCAGGAGACACGAAAGGGAATACCGGCTTTGGATTTAAGCAAAAAGCAGAACGAGGATGGTAAGCGCTTGTGTAGTTTGAAGGACTTGAAAAACTGGAGGGTTACGGGAATGTGAATTTCCACCTGGTTCTGTCAGCACTTCAAGCCTGGCAGGGTTTGCCAATGCTGTATGAAAGTTTGATATTTAAGAGCTTGTTTGCGTTTTGGTCACTTGGCTAAAAAACAGCCCTTTTACGCCACTTTTCCCCCTTTTTTCAGCTCCGTAGCGCTGCTACGCAACGGAAAAAAGGAGAAAAATTGACGAAAAATTGCTCGTTTTCAGATGCTGTTGGGATGGAGCTTAGGAACGTGCCGGAAATAAGTTAGGTATTTCGGCGAGTGTATTTTGGGGGCTGGCAAGGCAGTGAAATAGGCGCATAGCCTTAGCTACGTAACTATTTCACTAACACAGCCAGCGCCCAAAAGACGCCGCCCAAATGCGTTAGTTATTTCCGACACGTTCCTAAGCTCCATCCCAACAAAGCACCAAAACGCAAACAAGCTCTAATGCAATAGCTACAAAAACTTGATTTTTATGAAAAACAACTTATCGGATTATGCGCTCATCTCTGCGCTGTTCGAGTATCCGGCAGCAGATTATGGTGAAAAGATAAGCGGTGTGCAAAGCAGGTTAGAAGGGCACTATCCCGAAGCCGCAGCGCTGCTCCGGCCCTTTACAGCATACATGGCGGAGGCGGCGTTGCAGGTACAGCAGGAGTTGTTTCTGCGCTCTTTCGACGTGCAGGCAGTGACGACGCTCGATCTGGGTTACGTGCTCTGGGGCGACGACTACAAGCGCGGCGAGCTGCTGGTCAACCTGAATCGGGAACACCGCGAAGCAGACAATGATTGTGGCGTGGAGTTGTCGGATCACCTGCCTAACGTGTTGCGCCTGCTCCCTAAGTTGCAGGATGCAGCATTGGTTGCCGAGCTGGCACAGCGCATTGTCGGCCCAGCGCTAAATCGCATGATCCGGGGCTTCGAACCGGAGCAGGTAGCACTCAAGGATAAATTTTACAAAAAGCAGTACAAAACGGTGATTGAGCGACCGGGAGAACAACATGGCATTTACCAAAAACTCCTGGAGGCGCTCTATCAAATGCTTAAAATGGATTTTCCGGTAGAAGAAAAAGAACCGACTGAGAGGACTTCCGATTTTTTGAGAAACATCAACACCGAAGCCACGCTGGAAGGGTAGGTGTGCTAAAATAACTTTGTCATGGATCAACTCTTCAACGCCCTCAACAATTTTTTCCTGATAGGACTGCCATATATTGCACTGGCTGTATTCCTCATTGGCTCCATCTGGCGCTATCGTGCCACGAAATTCAAGGTGTCTTCTCTGTCGTCGCAGTTTTTGGAGAGCAGGCAGTTGTTTTGGGGATCAGTGCCCTTTCACATGGGCATCTTGTTTTTGTTCTTCGGACATCTGACGGCTTTCCTCATTCCCAGCGGGGTGCTGGCGTGGAACAGCAATCCCCTCCGGTTGATCGTGCTGGAAGTCACAGCTTTTATCTTTGGCATTGCCCTGCTGGTGGGTTTGGTAAATCTGATCTACCGCAGGATTACCAACCCCCGCATCAACATGGTGACTACCAAAATGGATTATTTTATTCTGTCACTGCTGCTTTTGCAGGTGGTAGTCGGGCTTTGGGTAGCGTATAATTTCCGATGGGGTTCTTCGTGGTTCTCCTCCGTGTTGACGCCTTACCTGCGGAGCATTTTCGTCTTTGAACCCGATACAACGGCGGTGAGTGCCATGCCCTGGGTAGTCAAATTGCATATTGTACTGGCCTATTTGCTCATCCTGCTCATTCCATTTTCCAGACTGATCCACTTCCTGGTTGTTCCGTTGGACTACATCTGGCGCCCCTACCAGCAAGTGATTTGGAACTGGCCTCGCAGGCAGGTACGTGAGTCCTCCACGCCCTGGTCTCTGCATCGGCCGAAGAACAACTAATTGTCTCATGCCCCAGCACCTTTTCCTTTCCGTCACGGACTTAGAGCTTCTGGCGGGGCAAGCCGTCAAAGGACTCCTGGCATTGCTATTTGTCTTTGGCGTTTTTTTTAACCTGGTCAAATTGCTGAAGGAGCCGGGAAATGGAAAGAGGAAAGTTCTGCGGGGCAGCCTCGTGCTTTGTTTTTTTCTGTTGGTTATTCCTTTGGTGCGTTGGATTTTGATAGAAGACAGCCTGCTGCGAAAGCCGGCTTACGTGATCGGCGTAACGCTGGATACCTGCGAGGTTTTTGCGCGGGGGCAGGGCATCCTGTTCGAGTACGAAGTGGCAGGCCGTAAATATCGGAATTGCAACACCTACCATCCCGTCAGATTGAAGGATATTGTGGTACCGGGCGGGCACTACGAAGTGCGCTACTCGCCAAAATACCCCGGTAAAGGACGGATGGATTTTTATAAAAAAACCAATTAGATGCAGGAGCAGGCCACCTTTCAATCTCACAAAGCGCTGTTTTTTAGTACGCTCGCTTTTACGATATGCTTCGCAGCCTGGATGATGAACGGCGTACTGGTCACCTATCTCGTCAATTCCGGTGTATTCAAATGGAGCTCTGTGCAAATAGGGTGGCTGCTGGGTGTCCCGGTGTTGGTCGGCTCGGTGCTGCGGCTGCCGGTGGGCGTCCTTACGGACAAATACGGCGGCAGGATGGTGATGACGGCGGTGCTATGGCTGTCGGCGGTACCGATGTACCTGCTTTCGTATGCCAATGATTATAACACGTTTTTGCTGCTGAGTTTTGGCTTTGGCCTTGCGGGAAGCTCGTTTGCTGCCGGGGTAGCTTACACCTCTGCGTGGTACCCTAAGCGGAGGCAGGGAACGGCATTGGGCATCTTCGGCGCAGGAAATTCAGGGGCCGCCCTGACGACACTGTTCGCACCCGGCCTACTCAGTTCCCTGACTGCACAAGGCGCCAACCTGGAAGCATGGCGCACCCTGCCTCAACTGTATGCCGGAGTACTTGTGGTCACAGGAGTGATTTTTTTTCTGGGCACAAAAAACAAAGTGTCTGGCTCAGGTAAGACTTTTCTGGAGCGTCTGGAGCCTTTGAAACACGTCAGGGTGTGGCGATTTGGACTGTACTACTTTTTCGTATTCGGTAGCTTTGTCGCACTGGCACAATGGCTGATTCCCTACTACGTCAACGTCTATTCGATGAGCATTATCGCGGCTGGTTTTATGGCCTCGGCCTTCAGTTTGCCATCGGGCCTTATCAGGGCCGTAGGTGGCTGGATCGCAGACAGGTGGGGTGCCCGAATTGTGTTGCTTTGGGTCTTTGGCACCTGCATCGCCTGCCTGGTTTTTCTGTTCGTGCCGCGCATGGAAATAAAAGCGCCGGGGCAGGGCTTGATGGCAGCTAGGGCAGGCAGGGTGATGGCTGTTTCAAAAAGTGAAATCGTCGTCAATGAAGACACTTATGCCTTACAGTCAAAGGCCAGCGAGTCATCAGAGGTGGGCATCCAGTTCGGTATCGCCCATGAAAAAGAAAAATTCTTGCTGCTACCCACTACCAGTTTCATCCAGATACCAGTAGTGGAAGTCGGTGATGTAGTTGACAAAGGGCAATTGCTGGCCAAAGGGGAAACGCATATTTATTTCCAGGCAAATAAATGGATATTTTCAGTGCTAGTTTTCATAATTGGCGTTATGATGGGGGTAGGGAGTGCTGCAGTTTTCAAACACGTTTCGGACTTTTACCCCGCCAACGTCGGAACGGTTGGAGGTATCGTGGGGGTGCTGGGAGGATTGGGCGGTTTTTTCAGCCCTATTTTATTTGGTATCTTGCTGGGAGCTACCGGCATCTGGACGAGTTGCTGGATGTACCTCGCTGCGGTTGCTCTGGTGTGCTTATTTTGGCAACGCTTTGCAACCAGGGTAGAGGAGTTGGGAAAAAAGGGATCGCCTCTGGGGGCAGATTAATTTGGAAAAATGAGTTCTTCAAAAATAGCAAACAAGGAAAATCACCTTTCGACAAACTCTGCGCATGGCTTGCTGACGGCTGGCAGCGATATGATTCGGAACCTTTCGCCTTCCTATTTTGCTATGGTCATGGCAACGGGCAGCATTTCCACGGCAGCCATTTTTCTCCACATGCACCTTATTGGCGTTGCATTGTTCTATTTCAATGTTGCTGTCTATGTTGTCCTCTGGGTGGCCACTCTTTTGCGCTTGAATCGCTACATCGGCCACCTCAAAGCTGATCTGATGGATCACGCACGGGCTCCAGGCTTTTTTACCACGGTGGCAGCGACCTGCGTGTTGGCTGTCCAATTTATCCTGATTCGAGAGGACTATATTACGGCTACAGTGCTTTGGGTGCTTGGACTTGTGCTGTGGCTGCTCATCACTTACACCGTGTTTACGGTATTTACCATCAAAGAAAAAAAGCCTGCGCTGGCAGAAGGCATCAATGGTGCCTGGCTGCTCGCCGTCGTTTCTACGCAATCCTTAGCGGTGCTCAGCGCCAAGCTGTCCGTACACATTGAGCCATACAGGCTCATCCTCAACTTCTTCGCCTTCTCCATGTGGCTTTGGGGGGGGATGCAGTACATCTGGATGATTTCGTTGATCTTTTACCGCTACACTTTTTTCAGGTTTTCCCCCAGCGACCTGTCACCGCCTTATTGGATAAACATGGGGGCCATGGCCATTTCTACCTTTGCTGGCTCTCTGCTCATTAACAACACAGCTCAGGCACCGTTTTTACACTCTGCCCTTGCCTTTTTAAAGGGCTTCACCGTTTTCTACTGGGCTACCGGCAGTTGGTGGATACCCATGTTGTTCATCCTGGCAATTTGGCGACACCTTTACAAAGGCTTTTCTTTTAAATACGACCCGCTGTATTGGGGGGCTGTCTTCCCCCTGGGTATGTACACGATATGTACCTTTGAAATGGCACAATCCATGGACCTGCCTTTTCTGTTGCCCGTCCCGGAATATTTTATTTACTTAGCCCTGATAGCCTGGCTGGCTACCTTCTTGGGATTGGTGATGCAATTGAGAGAAAGATTCAAATCTAATGGATAATGTTAATTGTGGCGACTCGACAGCCTTTCGACAAGCCCGGAGTTACATCCATTTTAAAAACTTCTGCTATGATAGATCTTAAAGTACTCAACAACGACGACCCGCTGAAAAGAAGAGTCGAAAAGCAAACCGAGCAGTCCGAATTTTCACCGATGGATCCTCCCGAAGCATATGAACCCCCAGGCCTGGACGTGGTGAACTACGAAGAAATGCACCCCTTTTTACAAAACTTAGTGGCCGAGCACAAGGTTATTTCAGAGCACTTGAATGACTTTGAAAAAACCCTGCTCGCAATTCAGTCCGTGGGTATCAACAGAGAGGTATTCACTAAACTGAGCGGGTTTTTCAGATTCTTCGACGAAGTGATAGTGAAACACCACCAGCGCGAAGACAAACTGCTCTTTCCCCTGCTGCATCGTCGGTTGCTGGCTTCGGACGAACACGGCAAAGGTGGAGAGGCTGCCACCTCTGTAGATGTAATGGAGGATGACCACGTTAAAATCCTGCAACTGGCTGCCGTGGTGTTCAACTTTTTCGGTGTTGCAACCCGTTTGCCCGACCCCGCCAGCCAGCTCGTCCTGCTCGACACCGCACTGGAACAGGGTAAAGCACTGGTAGAGCTGATGAAATTGCACATTTTCAGGGAAGACCAAATTGTGTTTGCACAAGCCCACCGGCTGATTTCAGAAGAGGAATTTGAAAATATAATTGTTCCGGCTTGAGCGCCTTTGTGCAATATCGCTTAGTATTAAAACATCGAGAATATAATTTTATGAAAAATCCTGAAAAAAGACCCAAGGCTACGCAGTGCAAACCAGAGGAGACACTGCAGGAGGAGATCCGGCCAAACAGCTCGCCGGTATGCTATGCGGATAGCCCCGAAATCCAGGATGCCTACCGGTTGGAAATACCAGTAGCTAAGACGCCTGCTTCCAAAACCCCCACATCCAAAAAAACGAGCACTAAAAAATAAAGACCACTTCCAGGAGCAAAGCAGAGGAGAAGGAAAAGCAGAGGCTTTTCCATTCTCTCTCTATGGGTAGCAAAAGAGGGTTGGGGAAAATCAGTGGTTTCCCCAATGGCACTTTCTCTGTCAAGTAATTTAAAATAAGTCCGGCTCAGCATGAAAGTTCTCATTACCGGTGCGAATGGTTACATCGGGCAACGGCTCATCCCCGTACTCATTGAGCAGGGGCATCAACTGTACTGCTGTGTACGCAACCGCAAGCGTTTTGAAGCGGAACACATCCACCCGCAGGTCCTCATCGTAGAGATAGAATTTTTGCAGGCTATTGACAACCAGAACTTTCCCCGCAAGGTGGACGTGGCGTTTTTTCTCATCCACTCCATGAGTACCAAAGGTGATTTTGCAGAAAAGGAAGCCCGCTCTGCCCGAAATTTTATTCGTGCCCTGGAAAAAACAACCTGCCGGCAGGTCATTTACCTCAGCGGCATCGTCAATGAAATAGAGCTGTCTGACCACCTGAGCAGTCGCTTCAACGTCGAAAACATCCTTCGCTCCAGCCGCATCCCGCTCACCGTCTTGCGAGCTGGCATCATCGTAGGCTCGGGGAGTGCTTCATTTGAGATTATCCGGGATTTGATGGAAAAAGTCCCTGTGCTCGTCACGCCCAAATGGGTTCGCACCAAGTGCCAGCCAATAGGGGTTCGCAATGTGATGCAGTTCCTGGCGGGTGTAATGCTGCGGGAGGAGACATTTGGAAAAGACTACGACATCGGCGGGCCAGAGGTACTCAGTTACCGGGAAATGCTGCTGCAATACGCCAGGGTGCGAGGCTTGAAGCGGCACCTCCTCATCCTTCCACTCGTATCGCCACGGCTTTCTTCCTACTGGTTGTATTTCATCACCTCCGTTTCCTACCCATTAGCTGTGAACCTGGTGGACAGCATGACCGTGAACGTAGTCTGTCGCCCCAATACACTGGCCCAAGATTTGGGCATTGAGCTGATGACCTATCGCAGTGCCGTCAAACTCGCCTTCGTTCGAATTGGCCAAAACATGGTGATCAGCAGTTGGCGGGATGCCTTCAGCTCCTTTGACACCAATCCTGGACTCATGGACTACGTGAAAGTCCCCAGGCACGGCTGCTTCCGGGATTTTAAAAAACGAGACGTAACTGGCCGGGAGGATGCCGTACAGAAGCGGGTGTGGAGCATCGGTGGCAACACCGGTTGGTATTACGCCAATGCACTCTGGAAGCTGCGGGGGTTTATTGACCGGTTTCTCCTCGGCGGTATCGGGTTGCGCCGGGGGCGTACCAACCCCGACAGAATCTACGCCGGCGATGCGCTTGACTTTTGGCGAGTACTTATTGCCGACACCTTCAATCGCCGACTCCTGCTCTATGCCGAAATGAAAATGCCCGGAGAAGCCTGGTTAGAGTTTAAAATTGTCAAAAGCATACATGGATGGGAGCTCCAGCAAATCGCAACTATGCGCCCCAAGGGCATCTGGGGCAGGATGTACTGGTACAGCCTCCTGCCTTTTCATTTTTTTATCTTCAATGGAATGATTGATAAGCTGGCTAAATGAGGTCAGCAGCAGGATGGCAGTTATCCGCCTGCATTCACGCGCTCTATAAATGCAAGCATCTCTTCCCGTCCCTTCTTGTGCAGTGCAGAGGTGACAAACTCTACGGGCAGCTCGTTCCAGGAATGTAGCAGCGCCTGCCGGATAGTTTCGATATTCTCTGATTGTTGTAAGCTTTTCAGCTTATCTGTTTTTGTGTAAACCAGCACGAAAGGTATCTGATGCTCGCCCAGCCAGTTGATAAACTCCAGGTCAAGTGCCTGTGGAGGTACATTGGCATCCAGCAGAACGAATGCACATTCGAGGCTTTCCCGGTGCAACAGATAGTCCACAATCATCAGACTCCAGGCTTTGCGGTTTTTTTTAGCAGTCTTTGCATAGCCGTAGCCTGGAAGATCCACCAGATACCAGGTTTTATTGATGAGGTAAAAGTTGAGAAATTGTGTCTTGCCGGGCTTTTGCGAAACGTGGGCTAACCCTTTTTTCCCACACAACATGTTGATCAGCGATGACTTACCGACATTGGAACGGCCAATAAAGGCATACTCCGGCTTCACAGCAACCGGGCAGGCCTTTAGCTCCGGAAAACTTCCAATAAAAGTAACCTCAGTGATTTGCATGCTGCTTAAAGTTTGAAATGGCGGGCACTGCTCCCAGAAACTGCTATTTTTTCTTGCTGCGGAGCCATCCGCTTTTGCTCTTCGTAATTACTCAGGATCAAAGAAAAAATCTTATTTTTTCTTCCTCCTCCTCCTCCTGCAATTCGGGGTGTTTTGAGACTGTATCAAAAGGCAACTGCCGGCAGCCACTGCCAAATAATCTTTTAGAGAAGGGCGTTTTTTTTAGAATTTCAAAAAAATTTAAAAAAACACCCCTCTCTGAAGAATCTTATTCATCGCCAAAGGTGGCGGCTTAACTTGGGAGACAGGCTCAAAACATCCCCGTTAAGAAGCTGCTATTCATTTTTCCCTGAAGGTGCAGGTGGCGTGAGCGGCGTACATGTTTCAATCAATACCTCCAACTCCCCCCCTAATTCCACCTCAAACTCGGGTTGCAGCTCAATGCTCGTTCCCGCTTTAAAAGTGACCACATTCCCGTTCGGAACTGTGCCGGTTGAAGTGATCAGCATGGCCGCCTGATAAATCCCACTGGCAATTATACCGGATATTGCCAGCGTGTTTGGACAGGGTTCTGCATCGTCATTGAGGATGGTGCCGCTGGCGGTAGCGGTGGTGATGTTGGCATTGACGGGATTGGACAGGGTGACGGTGAACCCTTCGTCAGGCTCGAAATCGGTGTCGCCGTTGACATTGACGGTGATGGTCTGGGAGGCGGAGGAGCCAGCGGGGAAGTTGACCGTGCCACTGGGGAAGGCACCTCCGCTGAAGTCGGCGGCGTTGGCGGGATTAGCCCCCGAGCCGGTGACGGCCCAGCTGACGGAGGAGGGGTTGTTGAGATAGCCCGTGCGGGTGACGGTGAAGGTAAAAGGCTTCGGCCCGGAGTTACCTTCATTGAGTGCTGGACTTCCGCTGATGGCGACGTTGGGCACGGGTTCTGCATCGTCATTGAGGATGGTGCCGCTGGCGGTAGCGGTGGTGATGTTGGCATTGACGGGATTGGACAGGGTGACGGTGAACCCTTCGTCAGGCTCGAAATCGGTGTCGCCGTTGACATTGACGGTGATGGTCTGGGAGGCGGAGGAGCCAGCGGGGAAGTTGACCGTGCCACTGGGGAAGGCACCTCCGCTGAAGTCGGCGGCGTTGGCGGGATTAGCCCCCGAGCCGGTGACGGCCCAGCTGACGGAGGAGGGGTTGTTGAGATAGCCCGTGCGGGTGACGGTGAAGGTAAAAGGCTTCGGCCCGGAGTTACCTTCATTGAGTGCTGGACTTCCGCTGATGGCGACGTCGGGAGTACCTGCAGCTCCGGTAACAAAGACCAGTCTAGCATTTGTGCTGAAAAGGACACAGGCACCACTGCTCAAAATTGATTCGATGGTCTGTCCGATCCAGGTTGCAGGATTTACTGTTGGAGGTGTTGGCCCTGCGCCGCTGTAGTAAGAAACGCCATAAACAGCATAATCACCGGCATTCAGGCTGGTGAAATCAGAAGTAGCGTTGATAGCGGCTACCTGGCCGTTGGCCGTGTTGACAGCAGCATATGTATAACTGTAATCCCCGCCTGGGCCTGCGCCTGAAGCATAGACAGAGCCTGCTCCCGAGAAGGTAAATACAGGAGCGCCATTTTGGTTAAAAAGTGTCCATACTACTACCTTATAAACGGTACAGGCCTCCAGTGTAACAGTTGTGCTATTATAGTAACTGATTGCGCCGAAGGCGTTGGAGCCCAGAAAGGTCGAAGAGCAAGGCGACGCCGGATTGTATCCCGCTGCGGCAAACACGGAAAAAATGATTTGTCCGCCTGAAGTATTTGTAAGTGTATAGCTCCCAGGTGATTCGACTGCAAAGTCGAACATCTCGTATTTTTCATTTCCCCAGGGAGTCTGACAGGTAGTACCTCCATCCTCGGTCGCATCAGCCAGTGGCCCTTTGGGGCTTGAATTGGTGATGTTGAAAGTCCGCTGCGTCACCACGCTTCCGTAGTGTCGGGAGAGCATCAGATTCAAGCCGGGGTCTCCCTGGGGCAGGGACAAGGTGGTGGTAGGACAAATATTGCTGCCTGCCGCATTGCACACCGAGGTCAGCGTGAAGTTGTTATTGGAAATATCGAAGAAAACGACGGTGGTGTTGTCTGCACATTCCACCATCATCCTTGCCGAAGAGCTGGCTGCAACCCCGATGGGGATATTAACACTTTGGGAGCCGTCATTTGGCGTATTGGCGAGCAGCAGGTAGGGGAAGGTCAAGCCGCCGTCAACGGATAGTCTGATATTTACATTGCTGCAAAAGCTGTTGGTACCATTCACATCCCAGGTAACGGTAGTGCTTCCCCCTGCAGCAATTGTTTCCCCGCCATTAGGGGCGGTCATGGTAAATGGGCCGCTGCTGCTGACGTCAACTGCCAGATCAGAGCTGCTGATTCCACCCCCGCCTATTTTCAAATCCCGACCGGTGAGGCGAAAATTCAGCGTTCTGGCCACGGTGGGCAGTGGCTCGAAGTCAGAAGAATAGTTGTTGTTCACGACGAAGTTCATATTTGGGAAGGTCCGGGTAGGCGATGAAGTCGGCGGGTAGCTTCTGAACAGGGGTGCAATGGGGCTGGCTGCGGCGGTAGCGCCGATGAAACCTTGTGTAGGGCTGTTGGCACCATCTTCATCGTATTGCTCCCAGCAGTAATAAATCTGGTCGCCATCGGCGTCCGTTCCCTCACCGGTCAGCCTGAAAGGAGTGCCCTTGGGTATGGTGTACGTTCCTCCTGCTGGATTGGCATTGACCGTGGGAGGCGTATTGCCGGAAGGGGTTCCCGTCTCACAACTTTGTGAAGATATGTATGAAATGGCTTTGTTCAGGCTGTTGAAGTGAAAGTAATGATCTGCTGTTCCTCCACTCGGAATGTTTTGACCCGGGCCACAAATCCCGTTGTAAGCCATGATGGTCGTTCCGCTTGCAATTTCATAAGCATTGTTGGAGTCAATGCTGGAGGTACAGGCGCCGCCGGTTCCGTTGAAATTGTGCGGCATGCCAAACATGTGGCCGAATTCATGCGCCGCCAGTTTGATCCAGGAGCCTGAGGTGTTGTTGAAACTGCCACTCCATCCTCCTCCTTTGATATAACCTGAGCCATAAGTAAAGTTGTCGCAAACTGCTTCCAAAAAGGCGAGACCTCCACCTGGCAATTCTGCTGGAGGCTCATCCTGATCGTGGAAAACATGCCCCAAGTCGTAATTGCCACCGGGGAAATTGGCCTCTACCGCATTTGCTGCTGCAAGCACCCGGTTAAGTCCTGGCGAGAATGGATCAGTCGCCGGATTGGTATAGAGGTAAGGGGTCAACAATTGAAAATTAACCGCCAGTTCTCTTTCAAAAATGGCCTGAATCCCATTCACTGAAGAGACGACGACGGCAGAAGCCGCCGGAATCGTTCCGCCGTTGGCAGTGTAAAATTCACCTGTACCTACGATTGCCAGGGAATAGGTTCGCAGGGTACTTCCATTTGAAAAAACGGATTTTTCGACCCCTTCAAGGGGCTTTTTGATTAAAAAAGTTTCGTCAACGCCGCACATAATTTCCTCCGGGGATATGCTGCTCTGTGAAATCTCATGGGCAAGTGGATTCAGCAAATCCAGTGGCCTGATGACGATCATTTCGTCCAGAGTGAGTATCACTCCGTTGAAGCCGTAAGGAGTCAGGGATATTCGCCCTGTCACAGAGGGGTCGTCGAGCGCCTGCACGGCGTAGGTTTTGAAATCGGGGAATGCCGCCGCAAAATCAGGTGCCATGATGGGTGATTCCACGACCCGGAAGGCCCGCTCATTTTGTGAAAGCAGGGGGAGTTTAACAACAAGAGGTTGCTTATTTGCTGCTGGTGAAAACTGCATCGGTGCTGCCGACAAGGCGCTTTTCAGGTCACCCAGGTTGAGCTGGACTACTTTTTTTTGTGAAAAGACAACATTGAATGTAAGTGATGTAAAAAGGAAGGAAAGGAAGATTTTGTGAGAGATTTTCATTTTGTGTACAGATTTATGGGTGTATGAGTTTTTTAGCAGCAAGACTGTTTCACAGGGGAAAGATAAAGCCTGCCGTGGCGAAAAAGGGCCGTTTTTGACCAAGTGACTAAATCGCAAACAAGCTCTAAGGCTATGAAAATTTATTACAAGGCTTCAAGAATTAGGTTGCCGTACTTTGGGGTGCTATTTCTTTTATTTTGGTAGTGTTTCGAACAGCGTGGGTGGGGAAAAAAGGGAATCACATTTACCCTCTCTCTCGCTCCAAGCGGGTTTGCATGGATGAAAAATTCAATTTTCACACAATCCCTCCCTGCTTAGGAACGTGTCGGAAATAACTTACGCATTTGGGCGGCATCTTTTGGGCGCTGGCTGTCTGTGTTAGTGAAATAGTTACGTAGCTAAGGCTATGCGCCTATTTCACTGCCTTGCCAGCCCCCAAAATACACTCGCCGAAATACCCAACTTATTTCCGGCACGTTCCTAAACGATTGCTTTTTTTCAATAAAATGATTGATTGAAAATCCAAATGTAAAAACGAAAATCAATCTGGTCTTAATCCTTCCCGGTAAATTTTGAAATCAAGCAAAGTGCTGCTGAATCTCCGCCGGAGGGAAAGAGGCTTGAAAGTCAGGTACAAATTCCTGGCGACGGGGCGGCCTGTTTTTTTTTTAGATTACCTCGGCCACCACAAAAATACTGCCGCCGACGTAGATCAAATCCTGCTCCTTGGCTCTTTTCCGGGCGGCAGCCAATGCGCTGCGAACAGAGACATAGGCTTTGCCCTGCAAGCCAAAGCGAGCGGCAACCTGGCGGAGCTCCTTTGCATCCAGTCCCCGGGGGATATTCGCTTTTGCAAAATAATAGGTTGCATCAGTGGGCAGCAGCGACAACACCTTGTCGGGCGATTTATCGCTGACCATGCCGAAGACGATGTGCAGGTGCTCAAAGGTCATTTTGGAAAGGCTCTGCATAGCCGTGCGGATTCCCGCTTCGTTGTGTGCACTATCGCACAGGATGCGAGGGTGCAGGTTGATCATGGTCCAGCGGCCGATGAATTGAGTGAGGCGGCAAAGCTCCTCCAGGCCCCGGAGCGTGCCCTGCATGTTTGAAGAGTCTTCTTTGCGTGTGCCTGTTTTCTTTTCGGTGCTGTTTTCCCTCGCTTTTCCGCCTGGACCGGCTTCCTCTATTTCCACGGCCGGCCTGCACTGCTTTGTGCTATGTTTTTTTATAAGCTCCAGGTTGTCAAAGACTTGCATAGTCATGAGGACGGTGCACAGGTTTTTTTGCTGGTAGTCAGCCAGGTGGTTGAGGGCGATAGGGTTAGGAAATGAAATAGCCGGCAGAGCCGGGGAGAGTGGATTATTTTCTTTTATAACGGACTCCGAAACCTGGTAGTAGGCATGGGTGTCCGATTTGCGGAGCAGCTTAGCCTGAAAGTGCTTATCGGCAAAGTAGATAGGCGCATGGAGTTCAGCAGCTTTGGCTTCGAATACGGAACGGGTCTCTGGCTGGGTTTCGCCGATGACGACGGGGACGCCGGACTTGATGATGCCTGCTTTCTCGCTTGCGATTTGCGGCAGGGTGTCGCCGAGGAACTGCTGGTGGTCGTAGCCGATGTTAGTGATCACGCTGACTAAGGGGGTGATGACGTTGGTGGAGTCGAGCCGCCCTCCCAATCCCGTTTCGATGATAGCAATGTCCACTTTCTCCGTGGCAAAATAGTCGAAGGCCAGCGCTACCGTCCATTCGAAGAAAGAAGGATGGATGCTTTGGGAAAACTCCCGGTGCTTTTCCACGAAGGCAATGACTGCTTTTCGAGAGATATAGGCTCCGTCCACCTTGATTCGCTCCCGGAAATCCCGATAGTGAGGCGAGGTGTAGAGGCCTGTTTTGTACCCTCTTGCGGTAAAGATGGCTGCGAGGAAATGCGCAGTAGAGCCTTTCCCGTTGGTTCCTGCGATGTGGATGGCAGGGAATTGCAGCTCTGGATGCCCCAGATGCTCGCAGAAGGAATGAGTATTGGTCAGGTCTTTTTTGAATGCGGCAGGGCCAATCCTGTGGAACATGGGGAGCTGCGCAAAGAGGTAGTCGAGCGTTTCAGCGTAGGTCATTTTTGAACGGAACAGGCTGGTTCTGCTTTTACAGGTTTTCCTTTGCCAGGTCGTCGAGTTCTTCAACGACGTGTTGCCGGAATTGGGAGAAGAGAGTGGATGGTTGGTTTACGCCAGGCTTGCTGGCAAGCACCCATTTCAAATCCAACTGTCGGAAGGAGGTAGTCAGCTTGCGCATGGATTTCCCCCGGTTTGCCTGGGCTTTTGTCTTTTTCCTGTTGGCAAACCGCTCGTCGAAATACGCTAGCTCGCGATCCATGGTTTTGAGTATTTCCCTGCGAATGTCTTCCATGCTTTGCAGTTCCTCCACTAATTGCGCGGCGTTGAAGCGCTCGAGGAGGTAGTCGAAATGTTCAATTGCTCCCCAGCGTGCTGTCAGAATTTCGGCTTTGGGTATGCTGCGTCCGGCAGAGCCAGTTTCTTGCTGTGCTTGCAGGCACGGCGGAAAGAAAACCAGAAAAATGAACAGGGCGAAACTTGGTGCTTTCATGCAAAATGAATTTTTTCGTTGCGGATTTGCGTTTTCCCGACCGCAAAAGTAGGAAGTCCCCGGATTTTACTTTGCACGGTTTCACGTATTCGAAAGGGGTGAATTGGCGAAGAAGCAATTTTGTAGGACGGATGGGCAGATAGTGCATGCAAAAATCGGCAGTTTCCCTTCAAAACTATCCCTGATGTTTACCCAAGAAAAATACCTGCCTACCATTACGGGCGAAGAATTTGACCTCTTCCTGGCCAACGGTTGGTTTCCGATGGGGCAGGCTATCTTTACCTGCCATATTTTGTTTTTTGAAAACGTTCTGTATTCTCCGGTCTGGATCAGGCTGCCGCTCAAAGGCTACACTTTCCGCAAAGGCTTGCGCAAGTTGATGCGGAAAAATGAGCGCGTTTTTCAGACCTTGATTCGGCCTGCTGTCATTGACGAAGAAAAGGAGCAGTTGTTCCAGTTGTTCCGCAGCAGCTTCAAAGGGCAGTTGCCAATTACCCTGAAATCATACCTCCTGGATGGAGAGGAGCACAACATTTACACGACCTATGAGACGGCTGTTTATCACGGAGAGTGCTTAGTGGCATTCAGTTTTTTCGACCTTGGGCACAACAGCCTGGCAAGTATAAAAGGTATCTATGATCCTCAATACGCCGCCTATAGCCTGGGGCTGTACACCATGTTGAGGGAAATCCGGTATGGTGTGGAGCAGGGATTTGAATATTTTTACCCGGGTTATATCGTGCCTGGATATTCCCGCTTTGACTACAAACTCCGCATTGGCAGAGCCGAAGAAATTGAGTATTTCAACCTGAAATACCACCAATGGCAACCCTTATGGATGTTCGATACAGACAAATTATACGGGCTGAAACTACTGATAAAGCTAAGGGCTGTAGCCAATGCCCTGGTGGAGAAGGGGGTAAGCTGTCAGATTTTAACCTGCCTGCAACGCGACGAGGCTATCCCCAACAAGGCAGACCAAAAATTCCCAAAGTCACCGCTTTTTATCAATATTTTCAATAAGGATTTCCCTCATCCCCGCTTTACCATTTACTTCGACATATGGAAAGAGAAGTTTTATCTCACCCATTGCATGACTGCCGAAGAGATAGAATCGCACTTTGGAAATCTTTTGCGTACGGGCACTTCCTGGCAAATATATCTCCTCCACTTTGTATTAAAAGATACGCTGATCAAGGAATCTACCAATCCGCATGGAATCATCTTTCTGGTCGTGCAGATGGCTAAACTCCTGAAGTCGTTGGATTCCAAGGAGCTGCTCCATTGAAGCTCTAAAGATTTACCCTTCGGCTTCCACCATCGCCGCTTCAGGCTGTAGGGGTTGCTTTACCTTCGACCAGTCAATTTGCCGATGGAGATGGTAATGTGCCAAGCGGTTGTTGTAGAAGAAGAGCAATTTGAAATCCTGGCTGACGATTTCTCCTTTTTTGTTGAAAATTAAAGGCTTATAGGCGTGGTAAATGCCGAGTTTGCGAATACCATCGCGGATAAGTGCCGCTTCGTCGAAATAGATCTGACGGGCAAGTTTGATTTCGTTTTGCTCTGCTTTTTGGATCAAAACCGCTTTCAATTGCCTGACGACTTCCTCCAAGGCTTCCATTGGGAAAACAAAATCATCGGGGGGCAACCGCATAATGCTGAACAAGTCGAGATGCGGGTTTTCGTGTTTCAGTATGCAGAAAGCTGCAAGGGCTACCAGATGGCTGGATAAAACGATATTTTCCTGGTGATAACGCTGGGTGATGATTTCTGCCAGCCGGATAGTGTATTCGGATTCCCGCTGGATATTTTCCGTCAACTCTCCATCGGCCAAAAAGTAATCCCGGATGTCAATTTCGTGGCCATAGCGGTCGTATCCCTTTCCTTGGTCGTCCACGAAGTTGCCCATTACGTCCATTGGCTTGCCAAAAGAAAGGGTGATTTCGGAAGGCTCTGAGAAAAATTTCCAGCCGAATTTTAAGAGGTTGCGAAAGCTGTAAAATTCATCTCTGGAGCGGATGTAGTGCTCCTTCCCCGTGCGTTGGAGGTGTTGTTCAATGAGGTATTTCGCTTCCAGCACGACGTGGTAGCTGAGAATGAGCGGCACGATAAAGACCTTATCGGAGCGGCCCTGCTGGCAGATAGCCCGTTGGGCCTCCATAGCGGTGCCGAGCAACCCCATTTTGAGCTTGTCCTCCAGCTCGCCGGAGCGGCTGCGGGTTCCGCCGGGGAAAAACAAGCTGTTAGTACCCCGCTGGATAGACAGATTGGACATAGCCTTCAGCGTCTCCAGGTAAATGGGGTTCTTCTTGCGCCGATCCACCCGGTATGCGCCCAGGCGGTTCATGAAGTAAGCCGTGTAGCCGGTATTGTAGAGATTTAGCCCAGCACCATACGAAAAGGAAGGCAGGCCGAGGATTGTATCGAGCGCATAGCCGATGAGTATAGAGTCGAGATTGCTGGAGTGTGTGGGCACCAGCACCACGGTTCCCCGGGTCATCAGGCTGCGCAGTGTCTCTACCTCTCCTTTTGTTAGCAGCCGCTCGTTAAGCTTGTGCCCTGTGCCGAACAGGCGCTTCATATTCCTGCCAGCAGCCGTATTTAGAAGGCGGTTAAAAAAGACGGTCAGGAACTTTCTGGCAAACTGAAAATGCGGGATGCTGAATGTGCCGACGATTTCTTCGGCGTATCGGTGGATGATGGAGCGAAGTACGGATTCGGCTGCTGCCCTTGTTTCTTCTTTGCTGGCCCCGGGCAGGGGACCCATCAGCCGGCGGCTCATCCTTTTCCAAAAAGCTCCCTCATTGGGGGGATCCACTTTCCAGGGTTCCTCTTTGATGCGAATGCGCTCCATGTAGATGGAGCGGGCAATCATCTCCTGCAGGTTGTCGCCGTAGAGCTTTAACAGGCGCTGAAAGGTGAATTGCTCTATCTCTTCCACGAAATTCTTCCGGTCGTCGAGCAGTTTATAAATTGGCCATTGCTTCATGTCCGCAATGATCTGCGGATATACTTTTGAGCCTTCAGCCGTGTTGGAATTGCGTTTTTGCATGTGCCTGATTCAAGTTGGAAAAGCTGTTTGTGCGTATCACTTCAGCGGGTGAGGGCAAAGGTAATCAATCCGCTATTTTTCCAGTCGCAGCATCAGGCTGTGGATGGGGGTTTTAGCTCCAATCGCTGCTGGATGGCAAAAACGCTTACCCCGATGAGGCTGCCGAGCATTGTTCCTGCGTACACGTCTTGCCAAAAATGCTGCACCAGATAGATGCGGGACACCACGACCGTGATTCCCAGCAGGAACAGAATGGTAGGGTAAGCCGGGTGCTTGGGCAGCAGCAGTGCTAGCAAGGTGTACAAAGCAAAGGCTCCCATGGCGTGCCCCGAAGGAAAACTGGTGGCCCCGGTGTACAAATCCACCCCCTCTACAAAGTTGATCTGATCTGCTAGACCTGTATTCCGGAAAAAAGTCAGCGGACGATCCACTGCAAACAACTCTTTCAGACAATAACTTGAAATTAAAACGATAAGACCTGCTGCTGCAATAGACCACACGTACTGCCGGCGTTTGAAAAAGACGATTGCAGCCAGGAGATATGCCACCCCTTCGCCCAGATGCGTAGTCAGGCGAAAAAAGATGTCAGCCCAGGCTGTCCTGTTTTTACTAAAAAACAAAATGGCGTCGGGTTTACCCCAAGCAGCTAATACAATTCCACCCAGCACGACGAAGCTGGCCAGGTAAGTGAAATACAGTTTATTTTCCCTGATGACATATCGCATTTGAAACGGATTTTTTCATTTTATACATTTGCCCTGGCTATTTAGCAGCAGGTGTTTTTAGTGAAAATTGTGTTTTTCCTTCAAAAAGCACCCCTCTCTGAAAGGTTATGTGGCGGTAGCCACCGTCATTGGACTTGTGATACAGACTACGAGCCCTCCTTAGGAACGTGCCGGAAATAAGTTGGGTATTTCGGCGAGTGTATTTTGGAGGCTGGCAAGGCAGTGAAATAGGCGCATAGCCTTAGCTACGGAACTATTTCACTAACACAGCCAGCGCCCAAAAGACGCCGCCCAAATGCGTAAGTTATTTCCGACACGTTCCTTAGAAACGTGCCGGAAATAAATCGTGCCCATCCTATTCAAAAAGCTCGTAGTGGAAATAGTTATTCAAAACAAAATGTACATTTTGTTTTTTTCTTTGATTCTTAGCTGTTGCCATTTGCTTTTTGTCCCCGCAAAGTAAATGGATTTATAACTACTTGTCAGGAGGTGTTTTTTGGGAAAAATTTTCAATTTTTTCTGAAAAACACCCCGAATTGAAGGAGCCTACCTCACAAGGCGAACCGTCGCCTTTGGTGGTGAATAAGATTCTTCAGAGAGAGAGGCGTTTCTTAAAAATTTCAAAAACACCCCGCTCTAAAAGGTTACCTGGTGGCGGCTGCCACCATTGGACTTATGATACAGCCTCCATACCCTTCTTAGAGCTTAGGGTCTTAAGAATTGCGTTTTTTTAAAAAAGCTTTAGCAGGGCTGATTAATCTGTTGTAAAATGAAACCAGTCATTCGAGTTGTCAGAACGAAAAAAGAACTGAAAAACTTTGTCAAATTTCCTTTTGACCTTTTCAAAGGAAACCCCTTTTGGGTGCCTCCGCTCATCCGTCAGGAGATGCAGACCTTTGACCCTGCACACAATCCATCCCTGGAGCACGCGGAAATCGAACTCTTCACTGCCTGGAAAAACGGAAAAATGGCAGGCCGGATCGCTTGCCTCATCAATGAATTGGAAACAGCGCACACTGGTGAAAAACAGGCTCGTTTTGGCTGGGTTGATTTTGAGGACGACCCTCATGTTAGCAGCCTGCTCTTTGACGCTGCTGAAAAATGGGCCAGGGAGCGAAGGTGCGCCTGCCTGAAAGGCCCTTTTGGCTTCAATCAGTTGGATAAATGTGGCTGGCTGACGGAAGGCTTTGACAGCCTGGGGCCAGGTGTCACCATCTACAACCCTCCATATTATATCCAACACCTGAACAAAATGGGCTACGAAACAGACCTGCAGTGGTTGGAGGTCCTGTTTAAAATGCCCGATGTCATGCCTGATAGGTTCACCCGCTTTACCAGTCTAGCCAGAGAGCGTTTTCACCTGAAGTCCAAAACTCCTTCTTCCCAGCGGGAACTGATACAGACAGGCCTCAGCCTTTTTGAGCTGATGATGGAGACTTATGACAAGCTGCCGGGATTCGTGCCGCTCTCTGAAAAGGAAAAACAGGCCTACATTCAAAAGCACATTCGCTTTCTGCGAACTGATTTCGTGTCTTTTGTCACGGATGAGAACGGGGAGCCGATTGGCTTTGGTGTCACCATGCCCTCCCTGTCAAAGGCGATGCAAAAAGCAGGGGGCAGGTTGTTTCCCTTTGGGTTGTTTCACCTGTTGGCTGCCCGCCGCTGGAACGATACCAGTGACCTGGTTCTCATTGGCGTAAAGGAGGAATGGCGGAAAAGAGGCATCCACGCAGTGGTCTTTGCGGAGATTGGCAATGCGTTTATTCGGAACGGCATCAAAAATGTTCAGGTTGCCCCCATGCAAACCTTCAACGTGCATGTGCTGTCGTTGTGGAAAGATTTTGAAAGCAAAATTTACAAGCGAAGAGAAACGGTGAAGAAGACCTTGAGCTGAGCAGTGGGTGGTAGGGTGGAAAGGTGGCTGTCAGCAGTATGGTTTCCAGGGTGAATTGAAGCCCAAAGCTCGTTCGAGGCTGTATCAAAAGCCAACGGGCGGCGGCAAAGGTGGCATTGCGAGACAGCCTCGAACGGGTGTGCTAACGCACTGGATGGGCAGTCAAATTTAAGATATTCAGTTGTGCTGCTGGAGTCTGCCTGAGACCTGACACTGGATTTCAAAAAGAGCAGTTGCCAACTCTTTCCGCTTTTGAAGAAACAGGAGGCTACCTGATAGAAATAGTGCTTAGAGCTTGTTTGCGTTTTGGTGCTTGAGCAGAGATGCTGTTGGGATGGAGCTAAGGAGCGTGTCGGAAATAACTTACGCATTTGGGCGGCGTCTTTTGGGCGCTGGCTGTGTTAGTGAAATAGTTACGTGGCTAAGGCTATGTGCCTATTTCACTGCCTTGCCAGCCCCCAAAATACACTCGCCGAAATACCTAACTTATTTCCGGCACGTTCCTTACCGGGCTAAAAAGGTGTCTTTTTATCTTCGCCAGCCCAACCCCAACAGCATCTAAAAACGAGCAATTTTTGTCAATTTTTCTTCTTTTTTCCGTTGCGTAGCAGCGCTACGGAACTGAAAAAAAAGGGGGAAAAGTGGCGTAAAAGGGCCGTTTTTTAACCAAGCGACCAAATTACAAACAAGCTCTTATTGCCTGATTACCGTAAAAACCCGCGCTCCTTGCCCCGCACTGTACAGGCTGACCACATAAAGCCCCGCGGCCATGTCGTGCATTGGTATTTCAACGGTCTGATTGCCCTTCAGGCGACCGGATTTGAGTAACTGCCCCCTGGCGTTGGACAAGCTCCATTGCAGGGGAATTTTTGAAAACTTACCCTTGCTTTCTAAAAAGAGAGTTTCCCTGGCTGGATTTGGATAGGCGCTGAATCCGCTCAGATCGGAGGTCTCGCTGTTTGCAACCACAGTACCTTCCTGCACGACGTTGTCTTTTGACAGCAGCCACAAATCGGGGTCAAAAACTACCTGCTTGATTTCAAAGGGAACCTCAACCTGAAAAACCTGGTCGTTTTCTGTATGGTCCAGCCGAAGCGTCAGGGACGTATTTCCCTCACCAATGACGGTGATGGGCAAGGGCATTTCAAAAAAAGAAACTGAGGGATGCGAAGTCACTTGGCTGATTTTGAGCCATAGGTCATTGTCCTCTTGTTCCCAAAGGATAGTGTAGGAAGGGTAGCCCTGCCCGTAGTACCAGTCGTTAAAAAATTCGGTGAGGTCTTCTCCCGAGTCGGCTTCCAATCTGCTTTTGAGCAGAGGAGTTTTGGCAAAGCCGTAGGCATTTTCATTTAGGTAGTTGCGCAGGCTTCCAAAGAAAACTTCATCGCCCAGTTTCCAGCGGAGCATGTGCACCAGGTAGGAGCCTTTGTCATAGGTCAGGCGGCTGTGAAAAATCCGGCTGACAGAAGTAGTGTCGTCCACGCGCACGGAGCCTCCCGGTTGCGAAACGATATTGTTCACCTTGCTGGCTTTCCAGTTGTACCACGAATTGGCAGGCTGGAAGCGCTCCCGGGTCAGGCCGTCGAGATAGGTAGCAAAACCTTCGTTCAACCAGATATCTTCCCAGCTGCCGCAGGTCACCAGGTCGCCGAACCACTGGTGGGCAGTCTCATGTGCCAGCAGGCTCCATCCGAAACTGCTCACGAAGCTCATCGTCTGGTGCTCCATGCCACCTCCCCAGCCGAATTGAGCGTGGCCGTATTTTTCATCGGCAAAGGGATATTTTATAAAAAGCGAATCGTAGAACTCAATCACCTTTACGTGGTCGGCCGTGCCATTTTGGGCGGTTTGATAAGTTTCGGGATAAACGTAGTTGAGCATTTCGAGCTGGGAGCCATCGCTCAGCGTGATCCAGTCGCTGTACACCTGGTAGTTGGTCACCGCAAAAGCGATGAGGTAGGTGGCAATGGGATGGCGGTGTTTCCAGTGGTACACCTTTTGGTTGCCCAACGTCTCTTCGCTGACGAGGACGCCGTTGGAGGCAGCCCGGTAGGCCTCCGGCGTCGTGATAATGAAATCAATAGAATCAATTTTATCCGTCAGGTCATTTTTGCAGGGCTGCCAGTCACTTGCTCCCCGTGGCTCGGATAGTGTCCAGATGGCGGGTACGCCTGCGTGTTGGCTTTGCACGTAGGAACCAAAACCGCTGGAGGGTGGAGTGCCGTAATAGGCTACCGTTAGTGAGTCTAAGGTGCCTGCTGTCAAGGCAGCAGGCAGGTTGATGCGCAGGATGTCGCCAGGTCCCTGTTCAAATGTGAGCTGGTTATTGTGGTACAGCACTTCGTCAACGGTCAGCGCCACGGACAAGTCGAGGTATATCTGGCTGAAATCATTTTCCAGCACTTCGAAATAGGAAGTCACCTCCCCTTGGATGTGGTACACGGCGGGGTCAATTGCCAGCTCGTAGCGGGTGTACTTCATGTCGTAGTTGTTGGTTAAAAGGTTATTGACAGGGGGGGATAAAAAACCTGCTGCATCGTGTTCCCTTTTGCACACGTAATTGGTTTCGTCGTTTTGAGAGAAGAGTGCAATAGGCAGGAGGAGCGCAAAAAGAAGGAGTAAATTTTTCATCGTAAAATTATTAGTGCTTTAAAATTGTCGAAATATCGTTAGCTTGTTGCGGAGGAGAGCCATTCAGTCGGCGCAACTTTCGTCATCTGGAAGCATTTTGGGCAGTTCTTCTTCATTCAACAGATCCAGGGGCAGGGTTTTGGTTGCTTTGGCGCCGAGTTCTTTAATGCGCTGCGCCCTGCCGACGAGTGTGTCTCCATGCCGTTTCGATTGGGAGAGCTTGTTCATGGCACCCTGCCAGGTTGTTTGCGCCTGGTCCAGGCGGGCGCCTACTTCTTTCAAGTCCTCCACGAAGTTCACGAATTTGTCGTAGAGCAGGCCGCTTTGTCTGGCAATTTCGAGTACGTTGCGATTTTGCCGCTCCTGCCGCCAAATAAAGGAAACTGTTCGCATGGTGGCCATCAGGGTGGAATTGGTCACCAGGACGATATTTTTTTCAAGGGCATCCAGAAACAGGCGGGAATCACTTTGCAGGGCGACGGCGAAAGCAGGCTCAATGGGGATGAACATCAGCAGGTAGTCTGGCGAGTGAATCTGGTAGAGGTGCTGGTAGTTTTTTCCGCTCAGATCCCGGATGTGGTTGCGGATGCTCGCAATGTGATCCCGCAGATACCCTGCCCGTAAGTCTTCGTTTTCTTCGTTGTAAAACCTTTCATAGGCTATCAGTGACACTTTTGAATCCACGATTAAATGCTTTTTGTCCGGCAGGTAGATGATGAAGTCAGGGCGTTTGTCCTGCCCGTTGGAGTCTTTGAAGGAGGGTTGTGCTTCGAAGTGCATGCCCCGCTGTAGGCCTGCTTTTTCGAGGAGCAGCTCCAGTTGCAGCTCTCCCCAGTTGCCTTGAATTTTTGGGTCGCCTTTAAGCGCAGCAGCCAGGTGCTGGGCATCGGTGCTGAGTTGCTGGTTCAGATACCGCAGTTGTTCAATCTCCTTTTTCAAAGAAACCTTGTCTTTGGCTTCTTCGGTAAAGCGCCGCTCAATATCATGCCCGAATTCACGAATCTTCTCTCGCAGCGGATGCAACAAAACGTTTAACTTCTGCTCGTTCTGGTAGGTGAATTTTTTAGATTTTTCTTCCAGTAGTCGGTTGGCGATGTTCTCAAATTCGGTGTGTGCCTTATTTTGCAGCATTTCAAAATCGTGCTGCCAGGTGTTGATTTTTTCCTCTAGATAGAGAATGTCCCGCTCCCTGGCAGCGAGTGATTTTTCCAGTGCTATGCAATCGTCTTCCTTTTCTTTCATGTCATAGCGCAGTAATTCGGCCTGTTCGTGCAGGTTTTCATATACTTTGCGGTGCACGTAATTTTCCTCCAGCTCTTTGAGAGAAGTGGCCTTAGCTCCCAGTTTGAGCTTTGCAATCAGCCACCCGAGCAGCCCTCCGGTGACAATGCCCAACAGCAGAAATAGCAGGCTTGCGGATAATCCATCCATGGCGTCAGCATTTAAAATTCCGCCACAAGGTAGGAGTTTGTTTTATCAAATAAAACAATTTGGTTGAAAACCAGGTGCTTAGCACTCCGGCACCATCACTGAAACGTTCAGTGCCAATCCGCCGTCGGAGGTTTCCTTGTACTTGTCGCTCATGTCGAGTGCTGTTTCCCACATGGTTTTCACCACGTCGTCAAACGAGACCCTTGCTTTTTCCGGGTCGCTGGACAAGGCAATCTGGCTGGCAGTAATAGCCTTGATGGCTCCCATCGTGTTGCGTTCAATGCAGGGGATTTGCACTAAGCCTTTAACGGGGTCGCAGGTGAGGCCGAGGTGGTGCTCCATCGAGATTTCCGCGGCCATCAGGGCTTGGCGGGGTGTACCTCCCATGCACTCGGTTAGTGCAGCTGCTGCCATAGCAGAAGAGACGCCGATCTCCGCCATGCAGCCCCCCATCGCTGCCGAAATGGTAGAGCCTTTTTTGAAAAGGCTGCCGAGTTCCCCAGCGGTGAGCAGAAACCTGACGATGTCTTCGTCGCCTTTGTTGTTGCAGAAACACAAGTAATACATCAACACGGCAGGGATGACACCGGCGGCACCGTTGGTCGGTGCTGTTACGACCCGACGGAAGGAAGCGTTTTCTTCGTTGACTGCCAGGGCAAAGCAACTCACCCATTTGGTGACGTTGGAAAACGAAGAGCCGCTGAGGCGAATCGTCCGCATCCAACCGTTCATGGTAGTGTATTCCGTCTCTTCCAGCAATTGCTTGTTGATTGCATGAGCACGGCGCTGCACTTGGAGGCCACCCGGCAGGATACCCGGGGTATGGCAGCCTTTGAAAATACAGGTCTCCATGGTCTGCCAAATATTTAGCAAGCCCAGCCTGATTTGCTCTTCGGGTCGCCAGGCAAGTTCGTTTTTCATGACGACCTGTGAAATGCTCATCCCGGTTTGATCCACCCAGCGCAGCAGATCGTCACCGTGATCAATAGGGTAGGGCAGTTGTATCGTCTGCGCCTCATCTGCCTCGTCTCCCTCCTGGATGACAAACCCGCCACCGATGGAGTAGTACTTCTCCTCTACGCTGCTGCCATCGGCAAAATGAGCGATGAAAGCCATGCCATTGGGGTGGAAAGGTAGTTTTTCATAAATGAACTGGATGTTTAAAAGCGGATTGAAGGGAATGGGTTTGCGCTCCAGAAGCAACAAGATATTCTCCTTGTAGATGGTATTGATGTAGCCATCCAATTTATCCACGTCAATGGTGGTGGGGTGATAGCCGCTCAGACCCAACATCACAGCAATGTCGGTTCCGTGTCCCTTGCCGGTCTTAGCCAGCGAGCCGTACAGTTTTACTTCGATTGTTTTGACCTCGTCAATGCCGGTTTTGTCGAGGAATTTCAAAGCGGCGACCCAAGGTCCCATGGTGTGTGAGCTGGAAGGCCCGACACCTATTTTAAAAATGTCAAAAACGCTGATACGCTCCATGATTTGCTGAATTTTTTTGTAATTACTTGGGAGGTTGTGAGAGGGAGAGGAAATAATTCCATTTTCTCCTCCTCCCTCAATTTAGGGTATTTGAGTCTGCATCAAAAGCCAAATCGTCGCCCTTGGGGGCGAATAGAATGCCCCCTTCAGAAGATTACTTGGCGGCAGCAGCCGCTCTTAGAGCTTGTTCGTGTTTTGGTGCTTGAGCAGAGATGCGGTTGGGATGGAGCTACGTAACTATTTCACTAACACAACCAGTGCCCAAAAGACGCTGCCCAAATGCGTAAGTTATTTCCGACACGTCCCTAAGTCAATAAAATGCTGCCAAGAAAACGGGAATCAGTTGTTGAAGTTTAGCGTTTACCCTGTTTAAATTTCATTTTGGCGCAAGTATCTGCAATTATTACAAATTACAGACACTACTTGAAAAAAGGCACCTGGTTGGAAGGGTTAAAAACGGATTAAACCGGGATACCAGATTTAGAGATTAGTTAGAGTATGTTGGGGATTTGGCCACCTGGTGAAAAAGGGCCATTTTTCGCCTGCTTTTTACCTTGTTTCAACTCCGTAGGGATGCTACGTTACTTCCAACAGCATCTCTGCCCAAGCACCAAAACGCAAACAAGCTCTTACTAGAGCAGCCCCTTTTTTTTAAATAACCTCTCCCTATGACGGGAGTTTGTAAAAGGAAAACACCTAACCACCTTGCAATCAATGTATTACTCATCCATCATTCTTGGAAAGCAGCCTGTTTTAGCCTCTCATTCTCCATACATCCCTAAAAAGCTTTACTCATTCAGCAAATTCACGATATGGCAGGCAGCGATTCCGGCGGTTTCCGTTCTCAGTCTGGCTTTGCCAAGACTGATGCCTTTGAAACCCGCTTCTTCGGCCATCAAAATTTCTTTTTGTGAAAAATCGCCTTCGGGGCCGATGAGGATGGTCGTGTCATTTCCCTGGCGGCAGCAATTCATTAAGTGAGGCAAGGTATCTCTGGAGCAATGAGCGATGAACCCCTCTATCGTTGGGTCTTTTTTATTTTGGGAGATGAATGTCTGGAAACTGGTCAGTGCGTTGAGTTTAGGCAGCCTGGAGCGCAGTGATTGCTTCATGGCGGCGATCAATATTTTTTCGAGGCGGTCCATTCTGATTTTGTTCCGTTCCGAGTGTTCACACTGCAGCGGTGTTATTTCATCAATGCCGAGTTCGGTGGCTTTTTCGAGAAACCACTCGAAGCGATCTATATTTTTTGTAGGAGCGATGGCGATGTGCAAGTGGAAGGTTTTGGGTGTTATCTCTTCAGGCCACGTGCGGATGTCGGCGATCAGGTAGTTTTTACTCGTTTCGATGACAACTCCGGAATACCTTCCGCCTTTGCCGTCCACGAATTGCAGTGAGTCTCCTTTTCCCTTGCGGAGCACCTGCGTAAAATGGCGAGCTTCCTCCTGTGAAAACCAGGCGAGGCCGTCCCGTATTTCAGTTGTAAAAAACAGATACATGGGGCAAAGTTAGAAAATAGAAATTCTACGCCAGCAGGCAGGCGGCAGACCAAGCATGACTGCAACTTTAAGATATTGATAGTGTTCTAAAAAGCTGTTTGGAAATCGCAGCCCGGGAGAAAAAAGACGACTTTTTAGCCCGGTAAGCTCAATTCAAACAGCTTCTTAGGGGCGAAAAATGCGGGCAATCGCCGAAATCAACTTACTTTTGCCCGCCTTTTAATGCCTGGGTGCCGGCAGCTTCAGCCAAAAAGGCTGATTGTCAGCGAATTGGGATAAACCTTCAAATGCCGGACGGCCATTTTGCCTCCGGCGATACGGCAGGACTTCTGCGGTTTAAAACAACCGGAAAAGCCCTGAAAAAAGAAAATTACCGAATGGATATTTTAGTCAAGGTCGGCCAGTTAATTTTAAGCTTATCCATTTTGATCATACTGCACGAGCTGGGGCACTTCCTGCCGGCCAAATGGTTCAAGACCAGGGTGGAGAAGTTCTACCTGTTTTTTGACCCTTGGTTTGAGCTTTTCAAAAAGAAAATTGGCGAAACGGAATACGGCATTGGCTGGCTACCACTGGGTGGCTACGTCAAAATCGCTGGGATGATTGATGAAAGTTTCGACACGGAGCAGATGAAGCAGGAGCCACAGCCTTGGGAGTTTCGCTCCAAACCTGCCTGGCAGCGACTCATCATCATGCTGGGCGGCGTAACTGTTAACTTCTTGCTTGGCTTTTTTATCTACGGCATGATCCTCTGGCACTGGGGCGAGGAGTTTTTACCAACAAAAAACGTGACCTATGGCGTGCAGCCCGATTCGCTGGGCCTGGTGCTCGGTATTCAGCCCGGCGACCACGTCGTCGCCGTTGACACAATGACCCTGGAGCGGCACAACCCCAACTTAGTCAGAGCGCAGATCATCATCCACAACGCCAGAACGGTCACCGTAGAGCGCAATGGCGAGCGGGTAAATTTGCCTGTGAGCGAAGAAATAGCGCAGGCGCTTGCCAAATACGAAAATAAGAATTTCAATCTCTACGCTCCGAGGTTTCCCTTTATCATAGAAAAATTCACGGCGAAAAGCCCAGGAGAAGCCGCAGGCCTGCAGGCAGGCGACCAAATTGTCAGCCTGAACGGAGAGCCAACTCCCTGGTTTAGTGACTTCTTTGAAAAGCTGTCTGCACTGCCCGACAAGGAGGCTGCTATCAGCATCGGCGCACTGCGCAAAAATGCCGCCACCGGCTCCGTGGATTCGCTTTCCATCACCGTGGTCACGGGCAAGGACGGAAAGATCGGCGCCTATCCCGTTGGCCTGGAGACAGAGCGCAGGCCCTACACTTTTGCAGAAGCAATGCCTGCAGGTGTCTCCCGCGGCGTCAACTTCCTGTCCATGCAGATAAAGGCATTCGGGCAGATGTTCCGGGGCAAGATCAAGCCACAGGACAGCCTCGGCAGCTTCATCACCATCGGGGCTATGTTCCCCTCTACCTGGGAGTGGGAGTCCTTTTGGCAGATGACAGCTATGCTGTCTCTCATCCTGGCCTTCATCAACCTGTTGCCCATTCCCGCACTTGATGGAGGCCACGTCATGTTTCTCCTTTTCGAGGTGCTCACGGGCAAAAAGCCGAGTGACCGGGTCATGGAAATTTCGACAATGGTCGGCTTTGTCATTCTCATTTCTATCATGATATTTGCCCTGGGGCTTGACATTTCGAGGTTCTTTTAAAAAAGTAACTATTTAACAGGAGGTGTCTTTTGGGAAAATTTTCAATTTTCCCTCAAAAACACCCAGAATTGCGGGAAGAGGAAGAAAAAATGAAATCTTTTCTTCCTCTTCCTGCAGCCTCCCAAGTAGTTACAAAAAATGCAGTTCTCATGTTTTGGAAAAGCCCCGACAGAGCCAGCAGGAAATATTTTTCTTTAAAAGAAATCCGCTCTTGCAGGTTTTATGAAAATTTGGATAAATTTGCGCCCGCTTCAAGGGAAGCAGGTTTTGTTTGAATCCAGGCTGGCGTTTTTAATCAAAATTGGAGGCGTTGGCTGAGCAGTAGCCGAAGTGGCGGAACTGGTAGACGCGCTGGACTCAAAATCCAGTGGTGGCAACACCGTGTGGGTTCGAGTCCCACCTTCGGTACCTTTAAAACTACTGACGAAGGATTCCTAATCCCATGAACAAGCATTTATGCCGAAGTGGTGAAATTGGTAGACACGCACGTTTCAGGGGCGTGTGTCCGCGAGGACATGTGGGTTCGAGTCCCACCTTCGGCACTGAAAAAGGCCTTCAGTTTAGACTGAGGGCCTTTGTTTTTGTACCGTTGGGCCTTTCTTTCCTGCCCCATTGCGGGTGGTTCTCCATTTTTACCGTTAGTGGGTTTGATTCAATCTGCTGCTGTGCAGGCAGGGTAGGCCCTGAAATTTCACTGTCTGTGCTCATTTCTCTACCATTTTCATTTCAATTTGGCGCTTGTCCAGGTCGGTGCCGATGATTTGCACTTTGACGGGGTCGCCCATTTTTATCACCTTTCCCGAGCGCATGCCCTTGGCCCTCAGGCGAGAGTCTGCCATGTCAAAAGGCTCGTTCAGGGAATCGAAGCCGACCATTCCTTCTGCCTTGCTGTCGGCAAGTTCTACAAAAAAGCCTCTGTCAATCATGCCTGAGATGTAGCCGTCAAAGACTTTGCCGATGTGTTTTTGAATGAACTCCACCTGTTTGTACTTGATGCTTTCCCGCTCGGCGTCCATGGCCTTGCGCTCCTGGGCGGAGATGTGTTTGCATTGCTCCTTCAGGCGCTCTTTGTCCACGCGGGTGGTGCGCCCCTCAAGGTTCATCAGGAGGATGCGGTGCGCCAGTATGTCGGAATAGCGGCGAATGGGCGAGGTGAAGTGGGAGTAGAAGTCGAAAGCCAAGCCGTAGTGGCCGATATTTTCCGTAGAGTACTCTGCTTTGGCCATTGTGCGGATGGCAATGGGCTGCAGGAGCTTGAAGGCTGGGTTTTCTTCGGCCAGTTCCGTCAGGCGGTTGAAGGATTTGGCAATTTCCCGCGGCGTGTTGATGTGCATCTGGAAGCCCAGTTCTTTGGCGAAGAGTGCCAGCTCTGCTATTTTTTCGGGGTTTGGGCGGTCGTGGATGCGGTAAATGAAGGGGATCTCCATTTGATTTTCCCCTTTTTTGTGGATAAAAGTGGCCACTTCCCGATTGGCTAACAGCATGAAATCTTCGATGAGCATGTGGGCTTCTTTCCTCTCTTTGACGAAAAGCTCCAAGGGGACTCCGTTGTCGTCAAGGCGGAAGCGCACCTCCTCGGTGTCGAAGTCAATTGCTCCTTTTTTGACTCGTTCCTTGTGCAGTTTCTGGGCAGTCCGGTTGAGCGCTCGCAGTTCGTTTGCAAAATCCCCCTGTCCGGTTTCTATTCGCTCCTGGGCTTCTTCGTAGGTAAAACGGCGGTCGGAGTGGATAATCGTCTTGCCGAACCAGCGGTTCACCACCTTGCCGTTTTTATCAAACTCAAAGACAGCGGAGAAAGTCAGCTTGTCCTCGTGGGGCCGCAGGGAGCACAGGCCATTCGACAGCCGCTCGGGAAGCATGGGCAACACCCGGTCCACCAGGTAAACAGAGGTGGAGCTGTGGTAGGCTTCCTGGTCTATTGCGCTGCCAGGATGGATGTAGTGAGTCACGTCGGCAATGTGCACGCCCACTTCGTAATGGCCATTTTCGAGGTATTGTAGGGATAGGGCATCGTCGAAGTCTTTGGCGTCTTCGGGGTCAATGGTGAAGGTAGTCACTTTGCGGTAATCCCGGCGATGCAAAAGCTCTTGTGGTGAAATGGCAGCAGGCAGGCTTTCGGCTTCTTCCAGCGCCTCCATTGAAAATTCGAGGCTGAAGCCGTTGTTGATCAGGATGGTCTTCATCTCCAGGTCGCTACCCTCACCGTTGAGCAGGCTCGTCACGATGCCCTTTGGCCGCTGAGCCTGGTTTTTGTGCCACTCAACAACCTTTACGACCACCCGGTCGCCGTTGTCTGCCTCTAGGATGTCTTCCAGATCCACGGTGATGTCCACGGTGATGTCTTGGCGGTTAGGAACCACGACGGCGTACTTGTTTCGCAACCACAATGTACCGATGAATTGATCAGTTGCCCGCTCGATGATGCGCAACACCTCGCCTTCGGGGCGATGCCGGCCTGCCGGGGTCCAGGTGGCAATCTCGACAAGGTCGCCATGCAGGGCGCTGCCCAGGTTTTTTGCAGAAACGTAAACGTCGTCCTCCCCGTCTCCCAATTTGATGTAGGCAGCTCCCGAGCGGGTTACATCCACGTAGCCTTCGAGTTTCTTTTTCTTCATGTTGAACCCGTTGCCTTGCTTAAGTATGAATTTAAAATCCTCCAGAGCGACGAGTACCTGCATTTCAGAGAGCTTTACCAGGGCGTGTAAAATGGCGTCTTTGTTGTTGGCCAGATGCAGCTTTTGAGCGATTTGCCGTGGGTTGTAGCGCTTTTTGGGGTGGTCTTTGAACAGTTGCAGAATTTCTTTTTGAAGTTCTCCAGCGGTGAGTTTTCGTTCATTGGTTTTGGTCTTTTTCTTTTTCATTTAAAATGGTATTGAATGTTTTTAGCTATTGGACGAGGAAGCGATTTTGCGAAGAGGTGAAAAAAAACAAGGTCTTTCCCTTCACTTTCTACAACTTCCGGCATAGCTATGGTTTTTTGAGATATTGAATTCGCATCAAACTTGTAACTACTTGGCAAGGAGGCTGTATTATAAGTCCAATTGCGACGACAGCTGCCAACAAGCTCTTATTCGCCACCAAAGGCGGCGGTTTGACTTGTGAGGCAGGCTCAAATTGTGGGAGGAAGAAGATGAAAACTCGCTTTATCTTCCTCCTCCCACACCCTCCTAAGCGGTTACTATTGTGCATAAAATCGTGGCGGGCTGGCGGATAGGAAACGCTGATCGTCGGGATAAGACTTGCCTGAAAAACAGGAAAACCAAAAAAAAGTTCTGCATGCTCCCACCTTGTCCGCTGTCTCTGCACAGTGCGGGGGATTAAAAACCCTCCGCGTGGTCGTCTGCATTCCGGGGATCACCGGCGCCCTGAAGCCGCCCGTCGGGTAGCACGAGAACGGCTTTTACTAATGCCATCCGCTCAATGTTAGTCAGGCGATGCCCCATGGCCCAAAGTTTTTTCCGCTCCAGGGTGTCAATCGCCTGCTGTTCGCAAGTTATCACGTCGGGCAGCCATTGGTGGTGAAAGCGGGAAGCTGCCACCGCCTGGTCCACCGACATGCCGTACTCCATGAGGTTGAGCATCGTTTGCAGGATGGCCGTGATGATGGTTGAGCCGCCGGGGGCGCCGAGCACCAGGAACAGGCGGTTGTCCTTTTCCACGATGGTGGGCGTCATGGAGCTGAGCATGCGTTTGCCCGGCTCAATGGCATTTGCTTCAGCACCAACGAGGCCGAAGTAGTTGGGCACCCCGGGCTTGGCGCTGAAGTCGTCCATCTCGTCGTTGAGGAAAAAACCGGCCCCTTGAACGACGACCTTAGAGCCGTAATTCAGATTTAGGGTCGTCGTCACAGAGACGGCGTTTCCTTCGTAGTCCACCAGAGAAGTATGGGTGGTTTCAAAGGATTCCACGCTTAATTTGGTTTTACCGACCTCCGAGATGCTCTTGCCTGCCTTGTGGGGGTCGAAATCTGCCATTCGCCGGGCCAAGTAGCTGGAGTCGAGCAATTCCTCAACCGGTACGGGGTAAAAATCGCTGTCGCCGAGGTATTCAGCCCGGTCGGCGTACACTCGTCTTTCGGCTTCCACGATGGCGTGTACCGATTCGGCAGACTGGAAGCCGTAGCTGTGCAGGGGGAATTTTTCCAAAATCTCCAGCAACTGCATTAGAGCAATGCCGCCACTGGAAGGCGGCGGCATGGTGATGATGCGGTAATTTTTGTAATGGCCGATGATGGGGTTGCGCCATTTAGCTTCGTAGTTTTTCAGGTCTTCCAGGCTGATCAGGCCGCCGCCCCGTCGCATCTCTGCTTCGATCTTTAGGGCTGTTTCTCCCTGGTAAAAGCCCGCAGCTCCTCTGGAGCGGATCAACTCCAGCGTGTGAGCTAAGTCTTTTTGCAACAGCCGGTCTCCCATTTTCCATGCTTCTTCTTTTGTGAATGCCGTGCCAGCCGGGTTCATTTTTGTAAACTGCTCCTTGTATTCGTTCAGCCTACGGGCTTCCGATTCTGTGATGGGAAAACCTTCAGCAGCCAGGCGGATAGCAGGTTCCAGCAACTTCCCCCAATCCTTCAGCTTGCTGAATTTTTTAAAAGCAGCTTCCATACCAGCGACGGTTCCCGGTACGCCCACTGCCAGGTGCCCTTCTTTGCTGCGATTTTCCACGACATTGCCCAAGCTGTCGAGGTACATGTCCCGCCAGGCAGTGGCCGGTGCTTTTTCCCGGTAGTCCAGCGCAGCCGTTTCGCCACTTGCCATGCGAATGACCATGAAGCCGCCACCGCCGATATTTCCGGCCCTGGGGTGAACTACCGCCAACACGAATTGGGAAGCAATGGCAGCGTCCACTGCGTTGCCGCCCTGACGCAGTATGTCCACACCAGCCTTGGCTGCCAGCGGATGCTCTGCTACTACCATAGTAGAATCCGCCACGAGGTTTTGAACGATGTCGCAAGACGAGTTGGGAGAAGGCTGACGACAGGCCGAAACAATGACAAGACCCAGAATTATCCACACAAAAAACGCAGGTTTCATTTTGGTATAGTAGTTGCTAAATATGTGATTGATTTTAAATTAATTTTTTAACAAAAGTATTTAAAGTCGAATTCTACGAGTAGAGGCCCCTTACACTTTTTGGAACACTTTTTTAAAAAGCACTATTTGACATCCAATTTTTTTATCCCCCTTGGGCTTCTCTGTTCTCCGCCAGTGCTTTGGAACATGCCGGAAATTAGAGAGTGATTGCCTGGCAAAGGGTATTTTTTGGAAAAAATTTCAATTTTTTCCAAAAAATACCCCCAAGCGTGGGAGGAGGAAAAAATAAATGTATTTTTTATTTTTTTCTAAAAGCCTCAAAAGACCGAAAAAAAAAGTTTGGTTAATTATTTTCATGGTTATGTTGTCGTGCCATCCCCCCGATGGCACATTTTTTTTCTGCCCTGTCGTAGGTACCCTTTGCCCCCGCCTTTTTGCAAAACCCAACGCTGCAAAACGATACCACAAATCAAACTGTAATTTTTCATTCTCCAGGTAATGCCATCCAGAATCTGAGTTTCCGGGTTAATTTTGCAAAAAACATGCGACCATGCTCACTGCAATTTCACCCATAGACGGCCGTTACGCAGAAAAGACGGGAGAATTGTCGGACTATTTCTCCGAGTTTGCACTGATTAAATACCGGGTTTATGTAGAAATCCAATACTTCAAGGCGCTTTGTGAAATACCCCTTCCCCAATTGAAAAGCATTCAAGCGGAGAGACTGGTAGCCCTTGAAGACATTTCAAAAAACTTCTCCCTGCAGGATGCACAAAAAGTCAAGGACATTGAAAAAACTACCAACCACGACGTGAAAGCCGTCGAGTATTTTTTAAAAGAAAAATTCGGGGAACTGGGCCTGGGTAATTACAAGGAGTTTATTCACTTCGGCCTCACCTCGCAGGATGTCAACAATACGGCGATTCCCCTTTCCCTGAAAGATGCAGTAAGAAATGTTTACTTGCCTCATTTCCAAAAAGTTAGAGATGCGTTGTTTGAATTTTACAAAGAGTGGTCTCACGTGCCCATGCTCGCCCGGACGCATGGTCAGCCTGCTTCCCCCACGCGCCTGGGTAAGGAGTTTATGGTCTTCGTCGAGCGGCTGGACGAGCAGTGGAGGCAGTTGGATGAAATCCCCTGGCGGGGAAAATTTGGCGGTGCAAGTGGAAATTTCAACGCCCACGTTGCCGCTTATCCGGAGCTGAACTGGAATGCCTTCAGCAATAGCTTTCTGTTCCAGTATCTCGGCCTGGAGCGCTCCCAGTTTACCACCCAGATTGAACACTACGACAACCTGGCCGCTGTTTTTCACGCCATGTTCCGCATCAACACCATTCTGATTGACCTGTGCCGCGACGTGTGGAGCTATATTTCTCTGGATTATTTCAAACAAAAAACGGTGAAGGGCGAAGTCGGCTCCTCTGCTATGCCGCACAAGGTAAACCCCATTGACTTTGAAAACGCTGAGGGCAACCTCGGAATAGCCAATGCCTTCTTTGAACACCTGGCAGCAAAGCTACCCATCTCCCGCCTGCAACGGGACCTGACTGATAGCACCGTCCTGCGCAATGTGGGGGTTCCCTTGGGGCATACCCTCATTTCCTTGCACTCTATTTTAAAAGGACTGAAAAAATTAGTGCTGAACGAAGCTAAACTCCAGGAGGACCTCAACGCCAACTGGATGGTCGTTGCCGAAGCTATCCAGACCATCCTGCGACGCGAGGGGTATCCGGCTCCCTACGAAGCACTGAAAGACCTCACAAGAGGAAGATCCTCTGTTTCCAAAGCAGATATCCATGCCTTCATTGATGGGTTGGAAATTGACGACGCCATTAAGGCTGAACTAAAACACATCAGCCCGCAGAACTACCTGGGGCGGTAAATTAAAGGAGAGGAGGAATGGAAATGTGTTATGTTACTTTTCAATTCACAATGAAACAGCACACCTGTTTGGCTGGCTAATCTCTCTCTCCAAAGGGGGATTTTAATGCCTCAGGTGACGGTGTCCTCAAAATTCTGCCCAGAGCAGGGGGCTGTGTCGGCTAAGTAATGTGCCGTTAAGAAGCTGTTTGAATTTAGCCAAATGACCAAACCTCCAAAAAGCTCTAAGCAGTTACAACGAATCAACCATCCACATGTCAGCAAAAAAATCAATAGCCGTACTGACCAGCGGGGGCGATGCCCAGGGAATGAATTCAGCCGTAAGAGCCGTCGTAAGAGCTGCCATTCACAAAGGCTACGACGTTTACGCCATTTACGAAGGCTACAAGGGAATGATATTCGGAGGAGACCATATTAAAAAGATGGCCTGGTCTTCCGTCGGTGGCATCCTGCAAAGAGGGGGCACCATCATTGGCTCTGCCCGGTCTCCTGAATTCAGAACGCCCGAAGGGCGCTGCCAGGCCGTTTTCAATCTCATCTCCAGAGGCATTGACGCACTCGTCGTCATTGGTGGGGATGGTAGCCTCACCGGTGCCAACCAGTTGCGCACCGAGTGGAAAGAACACATTGAGACATTGCTGGAAGGTAAGAAAATCTCCAAGAAATTAGCCATGCAGCACCAAGCTATCTCTCTTGTAGGTATTGTCGGCTCTATTGACAACGACATGTACGGAACTGATATGACCATAGGAGCAGATACGGCTTTGTTCAGGATCACCGAGGCCATTGACGCCATCATCAGCACGGCAGCCAGCCACCAGCGGACTTTCGTGGTCAAGGTGATGGGGCGTAACTGCGGGTACCTCGCCTTGATGGCTACCCTTGCCTGCGGTGCCGACTGGGTGTTCATTCCCGAAAACCCTCCCGTGCCGGGGCAATGGGAAAAAGATATGTGCGACCTGCTGAAAGCTGGCAGAGCCGCCGGGCGCCGGGACAGCATCGTCGTTATTGCCGAAGGTGCGAAGGACGTTGAGGGGAATGAAATCCACAGTGGCTATGTGAAGGAAGTCCTGGAAACCCGGCTCGGCGAAGATACCAGGGTCACCATCCTGGGGCACGTGCAGCGGGGCGGCTCGCCCAGCGCCTACGACCGCTACATGGCTACCCTGCTCGGCTACTTCGCCGTAGAGAAAATTGCCGACGGCTCTGCCGAACAGGAAGCGCTGTTGGTCGGTGTAAAAGAAAATGCAATCACTGCTGCCCCGCTCATGGAGTGCGTAAATACCACGTACCTAATCAGAGAGCTTATACAGGCAGGCGAATACGAGCAGGCTATGGCCATGCGAGGAGGTGGATTCCGGGAGGCTTTCGATGCGCTCCAGGTGACGCTGCGCCCTGCCCCAAGCCTCCCTAAACCCGGCCAACGACAACTCCGAATTGCTGTCATGCATGGCGGAGGACCTGCTTCAGGCATGAACACGGCCATCCTTACCGCCGTGCGATTGGGCCTGGACAAAGGACACATCATGCTGGGTATTAAAGATGGATTCCAGGGGTTTATCCAGGGCAACATCGAAGAAATGACCTGGATGAGCGTGTCGGGTTGGACCACGAGAGGGGGTGCTGAGTTGGGTACAAACAGGAAGATCCCCACGGGGGCAGATTTCTTTCTAATCGCTAAAAAGATTGAAGAATTGCAGATTGACGCCATCCTGATGGTAGGCGGATGGTCGGGATACACCTCTATTTTTAATATGTACCAGCGCCGCACAGATTTCCCGGCCTTCAACATTCCGATGGTCTGCCTGCCCGCCACGATTAACAACAACCTGCCGGGCTTCGAGCGCAGCGTAGGCTCTGACACAGCGCTGAATAACATCGTACAGGTAGTGGATAAGATTAAGCAGTCAGCAGTTGCCTCTAAGAGGTGCTTTGTGGTAGAGGTGATGGGCAGAGAATGTGGTTTCCTGGCTTTGATCAGTGGCCTGGCGACGGGCGCCGAGCGGGTTTACCTCAATGAAGAAGGCGTGACCCTGAAGGATTTACAGCGGGATCTGGACAACCTCATCGCCGGTTTTTCCAGAGGGAAGCGGCTGGGACTCATGATTCGCAATGAAAAAGCCAATAAGTTTTACAATACGAATTTCATGTCCTCGCTTTTCGAGGAAGAAGGAGGAGCGCTTTTCGACGTGCGCCAGGCCATCCTGGGCCACCTCCAGCAGGGCGGTGATCCTTCGCCTTTTGATCGGATCCTGGCCATCAGGCTGGCTAGAAAGTGCATCGAACATCTCATCAGTCAATGCCATGAAGGAGCCAAACCCGCTTCTTTCTTCGGCATCGAAAATAAAAAAATCGTTTTCACGGGCATGTCTCAATGGCCCGACTTGGTGGACACCGGAAAGCAAAGACCCAAAAACCAATGGTGGATGGAGCTGAGGCACATCACAAAAGTCATGTCCGAACCACCCGATGTTCCAGCCTAAAGCTACCGATAAGCGCTTGTTTGCGTTTTTGACCAAGTGACCAAATCGCAATCAAGCTCTAACACATGCCCCTGCCGGAAAGATGGGATGTTACCCTTCTGACCGTTTGTTATAAATGATAAAACCTTCTATTTTCACCGCCTACAATCCGGACAGGGAAATGAAAGACGCAAATAATTTTTTTAAATCTGCCTTCTCGGTTGACAATATCATTTTTGGGTTTGGCGACGGCGATCTGAAGGTTTTGCTCATCAAGCGAGGCCAGGCGCCATTTAAAGAGCAATGGGCGTTGCCAGGCGACATGGTGTACCCCACGGAAAATCTTGAAACAGCAGCTACCCGGGTGCTGGAAGAATTGACAGGGCTGACAAAAGTTTACCTGGAGCAAGTTCACACCTTCGGCACCGTGGACCGCCACCCTTCGGGCAGGGTAATCACAATTGCTTACTTTTCGCTGGTTAAGATCAGCGATTTTGTACTCCATCCTTCTTCTTTTGCAAAAACAGTACAGTGGCACAGCGTGGCAAAGGCTCAAAAATTACAGCTTGCTTTCGACCACAATACCATCCTGAATACCTGCTTTAATGCGCTGAAGCAAAGAGTCAGATTCCGGCCTGTGGGCTTTGAGCTGCTCCCACCAAAATTTACGCTCACCGAATTGCAGCACCTTTACGAAGCTGTCCTCCGCACCCGGCTGGACAAGCGGAATTTCAGGAAAAAAATACTCTCGATGGGCTTGTTGATAGACTTAGACGAAATGCAGGAAGGCGTTCCTCATCGCCCTGCCCGATTGTACCAGTTTGACAAAAACCGCTACCACCAACTCGAAGCCGAGGGATTTAGCTTTGAGTTAAAAGAGAGCAAATCCAAGGAAAGGAAAAAACGCATCGCCGAGCTGATTGGGCAGTAGCCTCAATCGTCAAAGCTCAGGACGATTTTGCCCGTTCGGGGATGAGACTGGCAGGTCAGCACGTAGCCCTTATCCACCTCTTCCTGCTCCAATCCGTAGTTGACTTCCATGTCCACTTCGCCTTCCAGTAGTTTTGCCTTGCAGGTGCAGCAGACGCCCCCTTTACAGGAAAAAGGCAGGTCAGCTCCTGCCTTTAACGCAGCATCGAGGATGGGCACGCCGGAGGAGGTGTGGTTGAAGGTAAAGGTCTTGCCGTCGAGAGTGATGGTAACCTGGGCCAGAACGGGCTGTGCCGGCGGGGTCCATTTTTTTTCCGCAGCAATGGGCTGGCTGAGAGCAGACGTAAAAAGCTCCGAGTGGATCTTTTCCCGGCTTATGCCTAAGCCCGGCAGGCAATCCCTCAGGCTTTCGATCATAGGCTGAGGGCCACAAATAAAAACTTCATCTACTCCCTGAGGGTCGAGCAGGTGGGTGAAATAAAACCCGCATTTTTCAGCATCAATTCTTCCGTGAAACCACTCAGCACCGGGGTCTTCCTGACTGAGAACGTGATGCACGCTGAGGTGCTGGAGGTGCTTGTTCTTCAAATCTTCAATTTGCTCCCTGAAAATGATGGATTCCGCCCTGCGATTTCCGTAAAACAGGGTAAAATGGCTCTGCGGCTCCGTGGAAAGCACGGCTTTCATAATTGATATTACAGGTGTAATACCACTGCCAGCGGCAAAAGCGACGTAGTGTTTGCGGTGCTTTGGGTCGAGCGGGGTGTAAAAGTTTCCCAGCGGTGTCATCACGTCTATTTCATCACCCGGCAGCAGGTGGGTATGGGCATAGGTGGAAAAAATACCGTTTGGCAGTTTTTTGATGCCGACCCTTAAATCCTGCTCCTCAGGGCTGGAACAGATCGAGTACGAGCGCCGGATCTCTTCGCCATTGAGCTGTGTCTTTAAGTTCAGGTGCTGTCCGGCAAAAAATTGGTATTCTTCCCTGAGTTTTTCAGGTACCTCAAAACTTACGGAAACACAATCAGGTGTCTCCTGTCTGATCTCTTTTACTTTCAGTGTATAAAACTTTGGCATGATTCAATGAAAATTTATCCCCAAAAAAACCGCCGCTCTGGCGTGCTGTTTTACATAAACAGGGGTACACCCATCTGGGAGCGAAGGTAATAAAAATTAAACCCTGTAAACAAGAAGCCTGCATTGTAACTACTAAGAGCTTGTTTACGGTTAGATCACTTGGTCAAAAACGACTCTTTCTCGTTCTGTTTTCACCTTTTTTCAAATCTGCAGCGCTGCTGTGCAACTTCAAAAAGCATCTTGACTCGAGCACCAAAACACAAACAAGCTCTTAAGTAGCTACCCTGTATTAAGGAACGTGTCGGAAATAACTTACGCATTTGGGCGGCGTCTTTTGGGGGCTGGCTGTGTTAGTGAAATAGTTACGTAGCTAAGGCTATGCGCCTATTTCACTGCCTTGCCAGCCCCCAAAATACACTCGCCGAAATACCCAACTTATCTCCGGCACGTTCCTAAGGAACGTGTCGGAAATAACTTACGCATTTGGGCGGCGTCTTTTGGGGGCTGGCTGTGTTAGTGAAATAGTTACGTAGCTGAGGCTATGCGCCTATTTCACTGCCTTGCCAGTCCCCAAAATACACTCGCCGAAATACCCAACTTATCTCCGGCACGTTCCTAAGAATCTACCTGCTCAGGATTTTTCGCAGCTTGCCAATGTCTTCGGGCCTCGTCCGGCAGCAGCCACCGATAAGGCGGGCACCGGCCTGGTACCATGCAACTGCCAGTGCTGCCAGATTTTGTGGGGTTGCAGCAGGAAGCCAGCACTTTTGGGTAGGTTCCCAGATTTCGCCGCTGTTGGGATAGGCCAGCAGTAGTTTGTGGGAAACTGCTGCTGCTCGCCGCAGCAATCCGCTGACAAAACGAGGATGCGTGCAATTGACGCCTACTGCTGCGATTTGGATAGAGGAATTGGCCAGCGCTACAGCTGCTTCGACAGGTTCGCCGTGGTTCAAGCTTTTGTCGTCCCGACAGCTAAAACTCAGCCAGGCCTGCGACTCCGGAAATTCTGTCAGCAGCCTGAGGAGCGCTTCTCCCTCTCTCAGGCAAGGTAGAGTTTCAAAAGCAAGCAGGTCGGCCTCGCTGCCAGCCAGCAGCTCCAGCCGGGGGCGGTGAAAATCCATCAGGGCTTTTTCAGAAAGCCTGTAATCGCCCCGGTATTCCGAGCCGTCTGCCAGAAAGGCTCCGTACGGACCAATTGAAGCAGCTACCAGTGGCCGTTGCCTTCCTTCTCTGTTTGCTGCTTCTGACCAGAATGTGTCCCGGGCCTCGCAGGCCAGCCGGACGCTGAGCCGAAAAAGCTGTTCGGCCTGAGAGTGGCTTAGCCCCCGCTGGCTGAAGCCTTCAAAGCTCGCCTGATAGCTGGCCGTGGTAATCACGTCTGCTCCGGCCAAGAGGTACTCCAGGTGAACCTGCCGTATGAGCTCAGGTGATTCTACCAGTACCCGGGCAGACCAAAGCGGATCGGCCAGATTGGCACCTTTGCGCTCCAGCTCAGTCGCCAGCGCTCCGTCCAGTATTACGACTCGGCTGGCTTGAAGGAAGGGGTAGAACAAACCCGGGCTATTCTGTTCCATGGATTGGGTCATTGGCATGCAATTTAGGCTGGGTTTAAATTTGGAGTGCTTTTAAGAAAGCACTTTCTGTGTACATAAAAAGGCAAAAAAAAACTCAGGCAGGAGACAGTATTCGCAATGAGCTGGAGATTGGCAGGGACGTTTCCCTACTGCAATTAGTTTGAGGTAACTACTCAGGAGGGTACGCGAGGAGGAAGAAAACACGTTCCTTAGAGTTTGTTTGCGTTTTGGTGTTTGAGCCGAGATGCATTTTGAAGTGGCGTTGCAGCGCTACGGGTTCGAGAAAAAGGTGAAAACAGGACGAAAAAGAGTCGTTCTTGACCAAGTGATCCCATTGCACACAAGCTCACCGGACTAAACAAACAGTTTTTAAAGGGGAGGGGGCGTCATCAAAGTTCGTTAATTTTCTTCATCACCCTTTCTGTGAAGGGGTCGCAGTAGCGCAAATTGAATTCAAACAGATCCTCACTTGAGTACGACTTCTCGATTTCTGCCCTCAACATTGATTTGGCTCTGTTTAATCGTACTTTGACGTTCGCCTCACTAATGTTCAGAAGAGAAGCAGTTTCGGCTACATTCAATGCGTTTATCTCGCGTAAAGAAAATACGACCCTATAATCTTCGGGAAGCCTTGAAAGTGCTCTTTCAATGACGTTCCCTAATTCCCGGCTGTAAAATTGACCATGGGTATCATTGTTTGAATGAGTAAACATAGGTATTACATTTTCATGGATAGATTCATTTGCAAATTCATTTTTGAAACTGGACTTTTGTTTCCTGCGGTAGCAGTTGTTTAGCATTATCCGGATAAGCCAGGTTTTGAAATTGGAGCGCTGCTCAAAGTGTGCTAAGCTTTTAAAGGCATCAATATAGGTATCCTGCATGAGGTCCTGGGTATCCTCGTGGTTGAAATTATACGACCGGCCTATTTTGTACAGGAAGGGATTAAATCGCCTTACGATGATTTCGTAAAGCGGTTTTTCTCCTTGTAAAATCCGGTTTATGATTTCCGTTTCGGTTAATTTATTAAACTGATCCATAGGCTTACAAAGATACAACTTTTGATAATCTGGCCATTGAAAATGCGGCAATTGCCATTATGAGGTCACGCACTGCAGCATCCACGAAATTGAAGCCCAATAGTAAAGTCAAAGCGATGACGGTGAGCCAGGAAGCTACGATTTCAGGCTTTTTCAGCACGATTAGTCCGGCAATTATTTCTACGACTCCTACAACCATCTAAAAACAGAAGTAGAAAACGGTAACAAGCTGGCTATAGATGGGTTAATGTACTGTTCTCAGTTGCACAACAGATTTGCAAATTTGTCTGCACCCGTAACGACAGGCACTATAGTAAGAGCTTGTTTGCGATTTGGTCACTTGGCTAAAAAACGGCCCTTTTACGCCCGGTAAGCTCCATCCCAACAGCATCTCTGCTCAAGCACAAAAACGCAAACAAGCTCTGATGGCTGGTGTTGAAAATATGCCCAAAGTCTAAATTGATAACTTGTTGTGAATTAATTGAAGCCATTATTTTGAAATTTTGAAGCTGCTCAGGTTTCGTGCGGGAGGGAGAAAAGAAATCCCGTTTCTTCGCCCGCCTCCCGCACATGGGGTTGTGTTTTTTGGAAAAAAATCTTTGTTTGTCGATCTTCTCCTAAGCAGCCATTGGAATTGATAAAAGTGGGTGAATTAGAATTTGTCTGGAAACTGCTTTGCAATACCTTCCGACAAGCTGGTGGCAAAATGCATCATGTCTTCAAAAGCTGCGTCGTAATCAGCGGTTGCCTTTGGATAGTCTTTTTGAAGTAAATCAACGGAGTAAACTATCGTTTTGGAAATATGGTCATCCATGTGCATGCGCATGTGTTGTTGTTCCCAATGTGTGGGGTTGGCCGCTGAAAGAAAATCGGCAATTTCTTTTGCATTGACCCTCCAGTCTGCAATTGCTACCTCCAGGGCAGCCTGGTCTCCGTTTTTCGCAGCCGTCAGTACGGGGACTGCTCCGTTGATGTGGCCTTTCAGCAAAACCGTCAATTGATCTCCGGCAACTTGCCCATAAAAATCCACAATTGCAGCACCAATATCTTCCTGATTTTTCAACAACCGGGTCAGGTTCGCATCCAGAGCTGTATTATTATTAAAGAATGCGTCAACAGTTAAATAGGTGTACTGCATGTGATCAGCCCAAAGTTTTTGCATTGCATTGTCAAACTCCTGGTACTTATCGCTGGTTAGGGGATTGGGAGCTACATCGTCTTTTTTGCAGCTTTGCAATAAGGTTGTCATTAAAATGGCTATGGCGAAAATGCTTACAACTTTGCTTAATACAATTGATAATTGGTTCATGACTAATTTTTTTAAATGTTAGTTAATTTGTTTGAATTAGAGCATATTGGAGTTTTGGTATTTGAGTCGGGAAACCGTTTGAATGGAGCTTATCGAGCTAAGAAGTCATCTTTTTTGCCCAAAACGAAGCAAACTTTTCAGCAACAGCTTCATGGCTATTCCTTCAAGACTTCCTTTGCTCTGGACAAAAAAGCTTCTTCTTTTTCTCTCGGACAGCCCCATCCAAACAGCGTCTAAAAACGAGCTGTTTCAGCCAAATAGCCAAATCCCCAATATACTCTTAAGAATGTGTCGGAAATAAGTTGTGTATTTCAGCGAGCGTATTTTGAGAGCTGGCAAAGCAGGGAGTATAGCCATCACTACGTAAGCATTTCGCTAACACAGCCAACGCCCAAAAGACGCTGCCCAAATGCGTAAGTTATTGCCGACACGCTTCTAATAAATTATTCCTATTTGAATTGATGGGGGAATTGCTTTACAATGCCGTCTGTCAATATATCTGCAAGTACGAGCATGTGGTGAAGGGCCTCTTCAAAGCCGCCAAATGATTGAGTATAGTCGCCTTTCAGAATGCTGACAGAGTAGGCAATGGTATGGGTAATGTGCATCTCCAATGCAGATCCGGTCTCTTCTGCCGTCCAGTTTTCAGGATTAGCCGTAGCGAGGAAGTCGCCGATTTCCTTTGCATTTGCATACCAATCCTTTACTGCAGACTCCAGTGCAGCATTGTCGCTGGCTTTTGCAGCAGTGAGAACGGGAACAGCGCCCATGATGTGTTCGGTGAGCAAATCAGCCAGTTTGTCGCCTGCGGCCTGACCGTAGAAGGGTATGATGGCGGCGCCAATGTCCTTTTGGTTTTGCAGCAAGCGCTGTAACTTGGCGTCCAGCCCTTTGGGGTCGTTAAAAAAAGCATCTACAGTCAGTAAAGTCCAATACATGTGTGCTGACCACAGCTCACGCATGGCTTTATTAAACTCCTGATACTTTGCGTTTTTATGCAACATGCCTGAACCCGTAGGAGTTACCCGCATGTCGTGATGATTCATTTGCTGTGCACTTACAACAGTGGCTGCCAATGCTATGGCAAACATGATTACTATCCTTTTCATTTTTTTACGTTTTTAACTGTTAGTGATCGTTTATATCCAGTTAGAGTAAACGAAAATGAAAAGGTTACAAGAAACTACAGGAAAGTGAAATTTTCTGAAGAGAGGCCGTCAACGGCAGGCGAGGGATGGTGGAGAGTGGCCAAATGATTAGTATTTTGGCCACGCTCTTCGATTGATGCTTTTTATTTTTTGTCTTGTTTTGCAAACACCTTCTTCAGCAAATCCGAATTGCGCAGGCTGACGTCGCTCCGGATTCCTTCTTCCTTTTTCGCTATGAGGGCAAAAAGGCCGTCAAGTGCCATGGTGTTCACGTGGTCATCCAGTTCGGGGTTGGTTTTTTCTACCAAGGGAATTTTGTTGTATGCACTCACGGCGCTGCGCCAGTATTCCCGCGCGTTTACCTTGTCTAAGGCTTCCTGGATAATGGGCATGAACTCGGCGTAGAGCGGTTTGAAGGTGTTGCTCTTGAGGTAGCTCGTTGCGGCGTGCTGATCGCCCATGAGGATGTTCATGGCGTCTTTAAAGTTTATCCGCTGGATGGCATTGACAAAAATGGGCTTGGCCCGGGTTGCAGCATCTTCAGCTGCGCGGTTCATTTTTTCAACTAGGTTTGCCTCTACATTTTCAAAGCCAGGGATGGAGCTTAGCTTGTTGACAACTTTTTGTGCTTCGGCTGGCAGGAGGATCTTGTAAGGACTTTTGTAGTAGCCATTTTTTTGGGATAAAAAGTCAACAGCGCTGCCGACGCCTTTGTCCAGGGCTTCTTTCAGTCCCCGCCCGGCTTCTTCCTGCGAAAGTTCGCCGCCCGTAAGGGCGCCTGCTTTTTCTTTGGCTTTGTTTAATGCGCCCTTCAGTTGTGCCTGGGCGAGGGAAGTTGTGCAGAGTAATGCGAGCAATGGTAAAATCTTCTTCAGCATTTCCTTGAATTTTAGAAGCTGTTTGGAATGAGCTGCCCGAGAGAAAAAAGATAAAAAAAAGACGACTTCTTAGCTCGGTAAGCTTAATTCAAATAGCTTCTTAGTGGTGAAGTTACGCAAGAAACGCAAGATGAGGGCATTTGTGCTGGATGCCTGGTGGTTTTTATTTTTATTAACGAATGGTGCACTGCCCTAAAAAGGCTTTAGAGCTTGTTTGAGATTTGGTCACTTGGCTAAAAAACGGCCCTTTTACGCCACTTTTCCCCCTTTTTTTTCGTTCCGTAGCGCTGCTATGCAACGGAAAAAAGGAGAAAATTGACGAAAAATTGCTCGTTTTCAAATGCTGTTGGGGTTGGACTGTCGGAGATAAAAAGACACCTTTTTAGCCCGGCACGTTCCTTAGCTCCATCCCAACAGCATCTCTGCTCAAGCACCAAAACGCAAACAAGCTCTAAGTGAGTGAAGAGCCAGCCACATAAGTCAAATCACCGTAGCAGGCGGCGAATAGCACCCTTCTCTGAAAGATTGTTTGGCAGCCGCTGCTTCCTGTTGACTTTTGGGGCTGCCTCCCTTTCCAAAGTAGTTACAAATATTCGATCAATGCGGTGCGGCTTATCCTGTCGGCCACGCTCGATTTTGACGGCCATGATGAATCTTTTTTCGGAGGGAGTCGGTTTCGTGGCATAATTATTCCTCTCCTTCCCTTTGCACTGCATAAAAGTCAACTGGTACAAAAACAGGTGAAGGCTTCAGGAGAATTACCTTTGCTGGAAAAATGCAAAATAACCTGCATGAAAATTACCCATCTCGAATGTTGGCTCGTAGAGATGCCTCTTATCGAGCCTTATGACATCGCCTACGGCACCATTGCCCATAGCGTGAACGCTTTTGTCAAAATCAGCACCGACGCCGGCATCACCGGCTGGGGTTGTGCCGCTCCTGACTTTGCGGTGACGGGAGAAACCCCACAGAGCATCCTTCACGATTTTAAGCAAACCATAGAACCCTGGCTAAAGGGCGTGAACCCCTTTCGCACTGCGCTGATTGACAGGGAGCTGCAGCAATTTCTGCCCAAAAGCCCAAGCGCCCGCTGCATGGCAGATATGGCCATTCACGATATCATCGCCAAAAAAGCAGGTGTGCCGCTGTACCTGCTACTGGGAGGCTATCGGGACTGCATCCCCACCAGCATCACCATTGGCATACTCCCGGTAAAAGATACCCTGGAGAAGGCAAAGGAGTTTTTGAAGAAAGGCTTTTTTATCCTGAAAATAAAAGGTGGCGCTAACGTGGAAGAGGATATTGAAAAGATGATCAGGCTCCGGGAAATAGCAAGACACCCTATCGCCCTGCGCTTCGATGCCAACCAGGGCTACACCGTTGAGCAATCGGTGCATTTTATCAAGGAAACAATGCGGGTTGGCATTGAAGTGCTCGAACAGCCGACCAGCAGCACGGCGGTTGAGCAACTCGGTGAAGTGTCTGCCAGGATTTCCGTGCCGGTTATGGCTGATGAAAGCCTGCTCAGCCTCAAAGACGTTTACCACCTCACCAGCAACAATTGGACAGACCTCATCAACATCAAACTCATGAAAACCGGCGGAATCGCCGAGGCACTGCACATCAACTCCGTCGCTAAAGCCGCAGAGGTAAATGCTATGGTCGGTTGTATGGACGAGTCGGCGCTGGGCATCGCTGCAGGACTGCACTTCGCACTCAGCCGCTCCAACGTGCAGTACGCTGATCTCGATGGCCATCTCGACCTACAAAATGACCCCTTCGCCGGTACAGTTATCCTGAAAGATGGCGTGTTGTGGCCTTCTGAAGGCGAGGGCCTGGGCTTCAAAGGCGATTGACTTTGAAAGAAAAGAAAAGGCTATCTTTGATAGCTCTTTCTCAAAAAGACATTTAGGAACGTGCCGGAAATACCCAACTTATTTCCGGCACGTTCCTTAGTGGGTAGTCAATCAACAAATAGCACCCTTCTTTTCAAAAAGCCCGTAGTAGAAAAGACTCTTTAAAAACAATATATAGATTTAGATTTTCCTTCGATCCTGATTAGTCACAAATCCATGAAGTTGAACGCCTTGCGGCGAACATTGCTGATTTTCTCTGCCGTCCTGCTCAATACAGGTTGCGACCAGTTTTCAAAAAATATGGTGCGGGAACATATTGCCTGCAACACTCCTGTTTCTGTGGTGGAAAACGTTTTCATTCTGGTAAAAGTGGAAAATAGCGGGGCGCTTTTTGGATTGGGTGAGGGACTCCCTCCGATTGCCAAAGACCTGGGGTTGTCCCTGCTGCCTCTGTTTGCAATTTCTATGATTCTGGTGTACACGCTTTCCCGACCGGACCTGCCCCGGGGCATGACATTCGGGCTGTGCAGCGTGATGGGGGGCGGCATCAGCAATGTATTCGACCGAATCCTTCATGGCTCTGTGACGGACTTCCTCTTGATTAACCTGGGAGGGGTGTTCCAAACTGGTGTTTTCAACCTTGCCGACGTTTCCATCCTCGCCGGAATGGTGTTGATCCTGGCAAATTTTAGAAAAATGGACCCCGGCAGGAGTTTTTGTTGAAGGCCTGTTTTTAGCTTCTGGCCCGGCTCAGAGAAAACCGCTTGTACATCGAAACCGTCAGGTGCAGGGCTACGCCGAACAATGCCCAAAAGATCATCCTCGCCCGGCGGATCAGACCAAAGGTGATACCCAGAGAGGCAGAGTATCCCAGAAAAGTCAAAGCGCTGCTGATGCCGATTTCGTTGACGCCAAGCCCTTGGGGGATGATGAAAAACAGCGAGGCACTGGTGGAAATCATTCCCGCAACGGCCGTGAGATCAATCAGCCCCGGAGAAAAACCAAGAATGGAAAAAATTACGAACAACTCGGCCAGGTAAACTACCCGCCCCGAAAATTTGTAGAAGAAAGCCAGAAAAAAGCGCCCTTTTGAAATCGGCTCATTTCGGTATTCCTCCACGATTTTTAATTTGTTCAGAACGTAACCCGACAGCCGGGAAGGCGCTGAAGATAATGCCAGCCACATCAATCCAAAACCTGCTATCGCAAATACAATGGCCAGAATACCCAGGGGGATGGCGTATTTTGAGTCAATATCTACGAATGTAAGCATCAAGGCGACGCTCAGTGCAGCAAACAGGGAGCCTGAAATAGCGTGAATAAAACGGTCCACTAAGATAGCTCTGCTGGCCGTGTGCCAACTCAGCCACTGCGTCAGGTGCTTTATTTTGTACGGCTCACCACCGAGGCCTGCCAGTGGAATGATCGTATTGTATGCCTCTCCTGTCAACTGGTTGAAAAGCAGATCCGGGAAAGGGACTTTCTCTTTTACCAGCGTGCGGATGCACATTGTATTCAAAAATATCCACAAGATGGCTACCGAAAAGACGAGGAACAGCTTATTGCCCAAAATGGACAAAGAGCTGACCACAACATCCAGTTCCATGTTGAAAATGAAGGCCAGCAAAATGACCACGCCGAGCATGTAAAAGTAAATTGGGTCAATTTTTTCCAAAAAGTTTGCACCCGTTTTGGTCACATTGGATGCGTGGACGGATTTGGAAATCACGATGGCTGTAACGGTAGTGCCTAAAAAGGCCAGCCAGAACATGGCCTGGTACAAAAAGACGATGCACAGCAAAAAGGTGAGAAAGGCCGTGACGTCCTGCTTATTCAACTCTCGCCAGAAGTAGAAAAAATTCCCAGTAAAGCTGGATTTCAGCTTGTCAGGTTCTATGGCCGGCACCAGTTTAGCCTGTTTGTTGGTGCGCTGCATCCAGGCATAGGTGGATATCTGGGTCAGCATGTGCAGGGCAAAAGCTGCCAGAGCAAACACGGCAAAGAGGTACAATTCGTTGCCCGTTGCCCGCCATGCGCCGATGCCGAGTGCTTCAAAGAAAATGATGTACCGCAAATTGCCCGAGATCTGCTGATACCAGGTACCAAACCTGGAAGTGCGGAAAGTCAGGCGTGCAAGTTCTTCGGTGCAGCCATCCAGGATAGCTGCCAGTTGGAAGATTAGCGCTCCCAGCACGATGGACTTGTAAATCCCCGATGCGGCAAACCAGGCTCCCAGCAGCGACAGTAGAAAAACGAGAACAGTCACAAAATTGGGATGGATGCCCGTTTTTGCCAACAGGAAGCTGAGATGGGTGGAAAAAAAGCGATTGATTTTTCGACTCACCCACCCGTCGTTTGGGTGGCCGAGCATGTGCATCAGACGGCGCTCTGCCTCCTGCTTCATGCTGGGGTCGTCCACGTCCTGCCACATTGCATTGTCGGGTTCGACTGCCCGCACTCCTTCTCCCTGCATGAAGTGCTGAATGATGTTGCTGACCGAGTGGGCACCAGCCCGGGCCTGCTCCGCTACCTTTTTGCCATAGCCTGCCGGGAAGTAGAACAAACCAGTGTCCACCAGATCGTACTGTTTAAGCTCTTTGCCAATGGCATGGATAAAGCCTTTTTCAGAGGAAACTTTGGTGGCGTCATCCATGTCAAAAACACCCTGAAGGTTGCCGTCGCAGGCCAAGGCTGGAAGATGTGGCTGCTGTACTGCCTTTTGGATAAAATCTTTGACTGTGTCAGGGGAAAAGATATGGTCAGACATGGTCAGCAGAAAAGGATCCTCAAAGCCCGCCGCTCCATCGCCGAAGGAAACGCCGTTGCCCAGTTCGTACTGCTCGCTCACTACGTATTCAATGTCGCTGGCCTGTAGGCGGGGGATGTTTTTCATCTCCTCCACCACCTGCTCCCGGTAAGCACCAACGACGATGCGAAAATGCTCAATGCCCGATTCCTTTAAGGTGAGAATCGCCCTTTCCAACAGGCGCAGCCCTCCGATTTTCATCAACACTTTTGGCTTGTGCACGCCTCGCTCTCTGAAGCGAGAACTTTTACCGGCGGCGAGAATGACAGCGTGCTTAACAGTGTGGGGCTGTCCGGTTTGCCCTGAATCAACAGATGAGGTATGTGTCAGTAAAGTGGATGAATTCATTTTTATCGTCTTGGTGCCAAAGTGGCGATTGAAATCTTGCAACAACGTCGGAATCCGAAGAGGAAGGAAGAAAAAAGTCTTTTTTCCGACATGTTCCTTGCCCCCGATTCAGCTGTTTTTGGAGAAAATGATTGTTTTCAAAAGCACCCTCAGCCCTCTGCCCGGTAGCTGCAAATTTTTGCTTTTTTTATCCTGCTTTAGAGCTTATTGCTGTTAGAAACAGTTTGGGTTCAGGTCGCCAGACCCAAAGTGGCTCTTATCACCTCCTTTTTAACTTTTTTCTCAGGGATTGCTCTACAGCACTCTCATAAAGCTGAAAGATGGAGGCAAAATCACTCAACTTTCGCTCTGGTAACAAATCCCTGGCTGAGGCTAAGGATCCGGGCGCTTCTGATGGCAGGGGTGCGGGTTTGAAGGCTATTGCCCCTGTGCGCTACCACCACCTTGCCATAACAAACCGATAATGAGATTGTTAGCAAAAAATAATGCCTGCCGGCTTTGCTGGCGTCATTATTCAACTTCAACGGCTGCGCTGCCAAGTAAAATCACAGATTTTAAAATGGCGGGCAAAAATATTGAATATGCGCAATTTTTAGGAGAGTAGGGGCAGGGAAGAAAAAAATCAATTTCCTTCCCCCGCTAAACCGAGGTGTCTTTTGAAAAATCTGTAACTATCTTGGAGGAGGAGGGTAGGGGAAGGAAAAATTTCATTTTCCCTTCCCCTACCCAAATCGCAAACAAGCTCTTAAATAGTTACAAAAATTTTTTGCTGCTTTGTGGAGCTGCTTTCCTGGCAAAAAGCCTCATGGCTGCTTTGCAGGCTGACTGTAGCGGCACTAAAGGAACAAAAGCCTGCAGCGCAAAAGGGGGGGGTTATCTGAATTCCCCTCCTCCTTCGCCGCCTTCGTAGTCACCGCCTCTACTACCTTGCCCGGATTTTTGCTTCTTTTGATTCAGGCGGTAGCTGAAGGTGAGCGTAGTCTGCCTGGATCTCCACTGCCATTCGCCTTCCGTGTAAAAATTTGATCCCGTCGTGATGTACCTGCGTTTGCGGGTATCAAAGAGGTCTTGCACGCTGAGCGTCAGGGTGCCATTGCCTTTGAGGATGTCCATGCTGGCTGCCGGAGAAATAAACCAGAAGGATTTATTCCTGCCCTGTGTCGTTTTGCGGGGCGCCCGATAGTTGAAGTTGACCTGAAGGTCCACTTTTTTGAGGATAGTCACGCGGGAAGAGAGCCGTCCAAACCAGGTGTAGGTGTCAGAGTTGAAGAGCTGGCCTTCGTATTCGCCTTCTGTCATGGAGCGGAAAAAGTTGGCGTTTCCGTTAATCCTCCAAAACTTGTAGGGATCGTAGGAGAAAGTGAACTCAACGCCGTAATCATCTCTTGTCGAGAGGTTTACCGGCTGGGTGTAAGAGGTCGTATCAGACAGCTGGGTGCGGATGCGTTCAACCACGTCGGTGGTGTGGCGGTAAAAGACGGAAGAAGTGAGGGAGCCTTTTTCAAAGTAGCGCAGGTACCCCAGCTCGTAGGAGTCTGTGAACTCGGGGTTCAGATTTGGATTTCCGCTCCAGAAATTCCGGGCGTCGCTGTAGGAGAAAAAGGGGTTCAGCTCCCAGAAGCCGGGCCTACGTATGCGGCGGCTGTAGCTGACCTGCATGGAGTTTTTTTCAGAAAACTCATAGCCGAGGAAGATGCTGGGGAACAGGTCGGTGTACTTGCGGTGGTTGAGCGTATCGCTCAACGAGGTTTGAACGTCTGAATACTCGCCGCGCAAGCCTACCTGCCAGTTGAACTTCCCGAATTTGTTGCCGACGTTGAAGTAGGCAGCGTAGATATTTTCTTCGTACTTAAAATTGTTTGTGAAGCTTGGCAGCGTTACCCATTCGTCTTCTCCCAACTCCTGTTCTACCTTGAAGTTATTGGAGATGTCCCTCAAGCCGGAGCGCAGGCCGGCTTCAAATTTTCCATCTTTTGCGAAGGGATGCACGTAATCAGCCTGGAAAATGAAATTTTCCTGGATTCTCTTGTTGCCGGTTCGCTGGCTGAGGTCGGGTGCAATTTTCGTGACGCCGTCTGTGCTGAATTTTTCTTCGAGCAGGTCAGAGCCTTCGTCTTCGGTGTTGTTCTGGTACCTGAAATCTGCGGTAAACTCGTGGCCGTTTCTTTCAAACAACTTCTTGTAGGTGAGTGAGGCCTCCCTGCTCGGCTCTGTTTCCAATTCTTTGTCCGTTCGATAGGTAATCCCGACGGGAGTGTTCAGGTCGTTGAGGTAATCTCGGTAGATAATTTTTTCAATGTTATCGTTGTCGTTGTAGCGGTAGTTAAAGGCACCAGTCAGGATGCTCTTGGGTGAAAAGTAGAAGTCCGAGCCTAAACGGATACTGTTGGACAATCCGCCCCAGGTGTGCCTCGAAGTCTGGTCGGTAATAAAAGTGGTGTCATTTCTAAAATACTCCTGGTATTCGTCGCCTATTCCAGGGCCTTTGCGGTAGCGCAGGGCGTAGTTAGCAAAGAGGTTGAAGCGGTCTTTGCGATAGTTGAGGTTGGCAGCAACACCGTATTCAGTGGGGTAGCCGGCTGTCAGGTCAAAGGAGCCATTCAAGCCCTGGCTGCGGTCTTTTTTCAAAATGATATTGATAATGCCCGACACGCCCTCCGCCTCGTAGCGGGAAGAAGGGTTGGTAATCACCTCAACGCGTTCGATCATGTTGGCAGGGATTTGGCGCAATCCGTCCGAGTTGCTAAGTCCTACAAGCCCCGAGGGCTTCCCGTCCACCAGAATACGCACTCCGCCGCTGCCTCGGAGTTCTACGTTGCCCTGCACGTCCACCGTCACAGAAGGAACATTGTCGAGCACGTCGGCGGCTGTCCCGCCTGAGTTGGCGAGGTCTTTCCCCACGTTGAACACCCGCTTGTCCAATGACAACTGCATCTGGCTTCTTTCTGCCTGCACCTCCACTTCGACCAGCATTTCCGCATCAGGGTTGAGCTGTATAGTGCCGAGGTCAACAACGTGCTGGTCCCTTGATAGGGAGATATTGTCAAAGATCTTGCGCTCAAAGGCCAGGAATTCGACAAAAGCGTAGTAGGTACCAAATTTGACTTCCAGCAAAAAGCTGCCCGATTCATCCGTGACGGTTCCTGTCACCAGGATGCTGTCTTGTTGTTCAAAAATGGTGACAGTTGCAAATTCGAGGGGAGTCATTGTCTGGGCATCCACCACTTTCCCCTTGATAATAGCCTTGGCAGGTGGTGCAGGCTGCGCCTGTGAGAAAAAAGGAACCATCAGCAAAATGCTAATAGTGATAATTAAGGTGTTCTTGAATATTGACATTGGACTTTAGTACTGGCTTGCTACAGCCATTTTGTTTGTAAGAGCTTGTTTGAATTTAGCCTTGTGAGCTAAATCCAAACAGTTGCTAAAAAGTATTGTAGTGGGTCTTAAAATTTCATATAGCCCTGCCCACACACAAAGTGCTGCCAGGATTTGCCGATGTTGTATGAAAATTTGATGTTCAATGCAGTAGTTATTGTAAAGATGACTCAACACCCTGCCGGTGATGGTAGGAAAACCTCTTCTTTTCCCTCTTTTTCTCCTTATATCTTGCTGAGAAACCAAATTCTTCAAGTAAATGATAAAAAAAGCAAAAAGTTCTAAACGATGGCAGTTGCGCAATAGTTTAACTGCTGAACACTTTATTCAGAACTTCTTCCTTGTAGTTGGCTCCGATGGGGAGTTTTGCCTTGCCTATGTGCACCCTGTTGCCTTCCAGCGTTTCAATCTTGTCAATTGCCACGATGTAGGATTTGTGGATGCGGATAAATTGGCTGCTCGGCAGTTGTTCTTCCAGACTTTTCAGGGAGTTCAGCGAGAGGATGCGGCCCTGGGGGGTGTAGTAGGCCACGTACTCCCGCATGCTTTCGATGTAGAGAATGTCTTCCAGCTTCAGTCGGTGGATCTTGTGCTCTGATCTGACCAGCAAAAAGTCATTTTCAGGACTTTGCTTTTCAGCAGAAGGCTGCGCTTTGGCTGCCTTCAGTTGGAGCAGATCGGCAGCTTTGTTGACGGCCTTCACAAATCGCTCGAAGCTGAAGGGCTTCAGCAGGTAGTCAATCACATCCAGCGCATAGCCTTCCAGCGCATACTCTGCGTAGGCGGTGGTGAAAATGACCAACGGCTTTGTCTTCAACGTTCGCAAGAACTCTACGCCCGTCAGCCCAGGCATCTGTATGTCAAGGAACAGCAAATCCGCCTCTTGGCTTTGGAGCAGTTGAATGGCCTCCACCGGATCCTTGCACGACCCCACCACTTCGAGATAAGGCAGCCGGGCTGTGTAATTTTCAAGCAGCGTGCGGGCCAGCTCTTCATCGTCAATTATAAGGCAGCGTATTTTGCTCATCGGCCTATTTTTTATCGCATCCCAGCCTGCCTCACAAGTCAAACCACCGCCTTTGGCAGCGAATAAGATTCTCCTGAAAGGTTATTTGGCGACAGCAGTCGCCCTTGAACTTATGATACAGACTCAATGCTCTGCAGGAGGCAATTTTTAGAAAAACACCGGTCATTTTCCTCCAAAAGAACGCCGGCGATTTTGTGGGGAGAAAGCGGAGAACTGCATTTTCTGTCCACCTTCTGCATTTGGTTGGGGTTTATAAATCAACCTTTAAAAAGACCTCAAAATTGTCTTCCTTTTGTTCGATTCGCAGCTCGTGCCGGTTGGGGTAGGCGAGCTCCAACTGCCGTTTGACATTTTCCAGGCCGATACCTCCGACTTTGTCTTTCGTGAAAGTCTCTTTCGGCAGGCTGTTTTTTATTTCAAAAATCACTGCGTGGTCAAAGGTCAGCAGTCGAATGTCAATCCAGCCGTGCTCCAGGTCTTCGATTCTGCTGTGTTTGAAAGCATTTTCGATGAAAGGGATAAACAGCATGGGGGCGATTTTCAAGTCGGGGCGGCTTTCGTCCAGATGGACTTTTACGTTGAGTCCGCGGCTGTCCTTCAGCAGATGCAGGTCAATAAAATGGTGAATGTATTCGATCTCCCTCCCCAGTGGGACGGTTTCTGCTTTGCAGTCGTAGAGCATATACCGTAACATGCCCGACAGCTTTAGCAGGTTGTCAGCTGCTTTGTCGGATTTGATGACCGTGAGGGCGTAGATGTTGTTTAACGCATTAAACAAGAAATGCGGGTTGAACTGCGACTTGAGAAACTTCATCTCGGCCTCTAGTTTTTCGCTGCGAAAGTCGGCTGCTTCTTTTTCTTTCTGTTTGGCAAAACGGGCCATCTCGAACAACGCACTGCCGATAAATGCGGTAAAATAAGGCATAGCACTGGCCATGAAACGCATTACCTGCCAGGGTTTGCGCACTTTAGTGACTCCTCGCCCACTACCGCGCTGGAATGCCGGGCGCCTGAAATAGTCTGCCCAGGGGGCGATTTCTGATTCTTGCAGCAGCACCAGGCTAATCACCAATGCAAGGCCCGTCAGCAGGTAGGCCAGTTGCTTCTTGTTGAAAAAAAGACGAGGCAGCATCCACTCTAAGTTCAGCCACACAACGACAATGATGCCTGCCAACACAAAAAGGCTCCTCATCAGGTAGCGGTCGAAATGCTCCCAGCCTCCTGCCACCAACAGCGGTATCAGCACCCATAGCCCGCCCCAAAAGAGGATTTGCCACCCTGTGTTTTTTTTTGGTATGAATTCCATGGTGCAAAAGTGCCGTTTCCAGGCATGACTGCCGAAGTTTTTTCAATGAACTAAGCCTGTACGTCAACAAACCTGGCAGCACCGCTTGATTGAGGAAATTCTTTCTTTGGTAGAATTATTTTTTTTCTACAATTCAACCCTCCCAGTTTTGCGTTGTCATTCCCGGAAAAGCAAAAAATCCACATAACCATTAAAATCGTTTTAAACATGAAAATCACCATCAAAGCATTCGCACTCTCGTTCATGTTGCTTGCGTCTTTCGGCTTAGCTCAGGCTCAACGCGACGGTGCTAAGGACATCTCTCCTGAAACCAGAGCTGCACGGCAGACAGAGCGCATGAAGCAAAATCTGGAACTTACAGATCAACAGGCAGAAAAAGTGAAAGAAATAAACCTGAAGTACGCCAAACAGGCTGAGGAAAAACAGGCCCAGCGCAAAGCCGAAATGGACAAAAAACGTGCAGAGCGCCAAGCCGTTCAGGATCAGCACCAAAAGGAAATTGAAAGCGTATTGACACCGGAACAACAGGAAAAATGGAATACCATGCGCCAGGAACGTGAAAAGATGCGCAAGGAAAGGCGCAAAGACATGAGGCACAAAGGGAAAATGAAGGACAGCAATTGGAGAAAACCCGAAAAATTAGAGGATCATTAACATTTCGCAACTACAAGCAGGCAGCACCAAAAGGCGCTGAGGCTTATTGAGAATTGACTTAAGAGCTTGTTTGCGTTTTGGTCACTTGGCCAAAATCGCAAACAAGCTCTTACTTTTTAAAGCTCCCCGGCAAAGCCTCCTCGATAATGTTTTTCACCTCTTCGAGAGAGAGATGGGAGGCATCTTCCGAAGTTACTTTTTTACCATCAATTTTAGGGATAGCGACGTTTTTCTTTTTGAAGCGGATAAATGGCCCCCAACGGCCGTTTTCAATAGCGATCTCTTCTTTTTCCCATTGCTGAATATAGCGGTTTGCTTCTTTGTTGACCTTGGCTTCAATCAGCTCGTGAGCCTGCTCCAGGGTGAGGGTGTTGAGGTTGTATTTTTTGGGAACATTGACGTAGAGGTCATTCCACTTAAGGAAAGGCCCAAACCGGCCGCTGCCCTTGGTGATGGGTATTCCCTTGTAGGTGCCGATGGGGGCGTCAGCGGCCTGTTTGTCCTTGATGAGTTCCACTGCCCGCTCCATGCTGACTTCGAGGGGATCCTCCCCCTTGGGGATAGAGACGAATGATTCACCGAAGCGGACGTAAGGTCCAAACCGCCCGATGCCGATGCTGACTTCCTGGTTCTGGTAGTTGCCTAACACCTTGGGGAGGGAAAACAACTTGAGCGACTCTTCGAGCGTGATGGTTTCGATAGACTGGGCGGTATTCAGGTTGGCAAACCTGGGCTTGCCCGTTTCGCCCAGTTCTTCTTTGGTGCCGATTTGAACAGCCGGCTTGCCGAATCGGGTCATGCGCACCAGGATGGTAAGGCCCGTCTCGGGGTCTTTGCCGAGTATGCGCTCGCCGGTAGCACGGGCGCTGGTTTCGAGGGCATTTTGCACGTTGTCGTGGAAAGGCCTGTAAAAGCGGTCCACCATTTTAACCCAGTCCAGATTGCCAACAGCTATGTCGTCAAATTCCTTTTCTATCCCGGCGGTGAAACGGTAGTCCATGATACCGCTGAAATTAGCTTGGAGGTAGTCCGTTACCACCATCCCCATGTCCGTTGGGAAAAGGCGGTTTTTTACGGCACCTACCAACTCCTTGCCTCCGGTCTTGCGGATAACACCGCCCTGTAGGTGCAAAATAGAGAATGCACGCTCCTCGCCACTCCGGCTGTCTTTGACGACGTAGCCCCTGTTTTCTTCCATGATTTTGGAGATAGTGGGTGCATAGGTGGACGGGCGCCCGATGCCCAGTTCTTCCAATTTGCTCACCAGGCTGGCTTCGGTGTATCGCGCTGGTGGCCGTGTGAAGCGCTCGGTGGCCGTCATTTCTTTCAAATCCAGCACCTGGCCGACCTTTACGGGAGGCAACATGCCCTTCGTTTCCTCCTCCTCCTCCTCGTCCCTGGATTCGAGATAGACTTTCAGGAAGCCATCGAATTTCAGCACCTCCCCTTCGGCCTGCAAGGCTGCCTGCGGCTGGGTGGAAATGCTGATTTTTACGACGGTGCGCTCCAGTACGGCATCCTCCATCTGGCTGGCGATGGTGCGTTTCCAGATCAACTCGTAGAGCCGCTGCTGGTCGCGGTCACTGCTTACCTGCTGGTGGTCAATGTAGGTAGGGCGAATGGCTTCGTGAGCTTCCTGGGCACCTGCCTTGGTGGTCTTGTAGCGGCGGGTGAAGACGTACTGCTGGCCGTAGAGCTTTTGGATCTCCTGGGCGATGGAGGCAATAGCTACTTCGCTCAGGTTGGTAGAGTCGGTACGCATGTAGGTGATGTGACCGGCCTCGTAAAGTTTCTGGGCAACGATCATGGTGCGGCTCACCGAGAACCCCAGCTTGCGGCTGGCTTCCTGCTGCAGGGTAGAGGTGGTGAAGGGCGGCGAGGGTTTTCTCTTGGCCGGTTTTACCTCAATGTCGGCAATACGGAATTCAGCGCCAATACATTTTTGCAAAAAAGCCTCCGCATCGCCCAGGTTATCGTAGCGGCCCGGAGAGCCGGCTCTGAGCAACGCTGTTTTGCCCTCGCTGTTTTTAACTTCGAAGGCTGCCTCAATTTTGAAATACGGAGTAATCTGAAAATGCTGGATTTCCCGCTCGCGATCTACGACCAGGCGAACAGCAACAGATTGCACGCGCCCGGCGGAGAGTTTTCCCTTTACTTTTTTCCAAAGCAACTCCGAAAGCTCGTAGCCTACCAGTCGGTCAAGTACCCGTCTGGCCTGCTGGGCATCCACCAAGTGCAGGTCGAGCAGGCGGGGCTGCGTGATGGCTTTCTGGATGGCGGGTTTTGTGATTTCGTGGAAGACAATGCGCTTGGTCGTTTTCTCGTCCAGATTCAACACCTTGCAAAGATGCCAGGAGATGGCCTCTCCTTCCCGGTCTTCGTCTGTTGCGAGCCAGACTTCATCCACCTTGCTAACCCAGTTTTTAAGCTCATTTACCACTTTTACCTTTTCAGGGCTGATGACGTAATGGGGTTTGAACTGTTGGTCAACGTCAACTGCGATTTCGCCTTTTGGCAGGTCGCGCACGTGGCCGAAGCTGGATTTTACTGTGAAATCCTTGCCCAGGATTTTTTCTATTGTTTTTGCTTTTGCCGGTGATTCAACAATGAGTAGGTTCTTTGGCATGGAAACCTTGTTTTAATGAGAAAATAGAGCAGGGTTTTAGGGGAAACAAAGCCCTTTGCCAGCTTACCCCTGCTGATTGCCGCGCAAAAGTAAAAATTTTGAAACAGGTTGGCAGTTGTTGGGAAATTGAATAGCGCTGAAGAAGCTCAAAATGGTGCCGAAGCCGGCTTTCAGCGGCGGGGGTTTCTGGAGGACGGCGGCTGGGTAAGCTTTCTCTTTTCCTGGTAAATGATGGTGCCACCCTCCAGCCGCTCCTGCTTCTGAAGAGCCTCCTTTTGCTGGATTTGCTGTAGCAGCGCCTTGATTTCCAGGGGCTTGCGGTTGAGGCTGCGATGGTAGGTGATGATGAAAAAGCGCACCATGTCGTCAGGATGATGCACCCCCAGGTCCTGCATGTATTTGGAGAGACGGGAGCCTTCGTACAGGCTCCAGTTGTGTGCCATCCACCTGCCGAAACTAAAAAAGAGCTTTTTTGCTGCCACCTCTTCGCTCAGGGTCTTGAATCTGTTTTTTGAAGTCTCGTCCATCTTTTTGTTCAGCTCCAGAAAAACTTCGTTCACGTCCTTGGGGATATACGTGCCATAAAGCACTTCCTGGCGAAGCCGCCACTCGTATTTTTCCTGGTAGGGATCCTTTTTTACCCTGGGTGGCTGGGCAAGCAGTAGAGCCGGAAGAAACATACAGATGACAATCAGGCATTTTTGAAGCATAATCTCGGGCAATTTGACGGTGTTCATTCCTCTGAAAAAGAAGAGCCTCACAACAATTTCGGCTAAATTGGATTACTTAGGAACGTGCCGGAAATAAGTTGGGTATTTCGGCGAGTGTATTTTGGGGGCTGGCAAGGCAGTGAAATAGGCGCATAGCCTTAGCTACGTAACTATTTCACTAACACAGCTAGCGCCCAAAAGACGCCGCCCAAATGCGTAAGTTATTTCCGACACGTTCCTTAGTAGCAGCAAGGCCTCTTTTGGAAGAGAAAGATCTAAGAAGTTGTTAGAATTGAGCTTGTCGGGCTAAAAAGTCGTCTTTTTATCTCAGGCAGCCCAATCCAAATAGCTTCTAAACATTTTCAAAGCTACGAAATACAGTTTCACTTCAAGCTTCCAGGGTTTTATGAAAACGGAGAATCTCAAGATTTTATTTCTCGACAAAGCTCATCCGGCTTTGGAACAGCGCCTGACGGAACTCGGCTTTTCCTGTACTATGGATTTCAGCAGCTCAAAGGAAAGCCTTGAAAAAGAAGTTCACGAGTTTACGGGCATCGTGATGCGTAGCAGATTTGCGCTGGACAAAAATTTTATTTCCCATGCTAAAAAACTAACCTTCATCGCCAGAGAAGGCGTCGGGCTGGAGCACATTGACACTGCCTTCGCCGAAAGCAGAGGGATTAAAGTATTCATCTCTCCTGAAGGCAGCCGGGACACGGTGGGCGAGCATGCCATTGGGCTGCTTCTCTGCCTGCTGAATAACCTGAGCCGTGCCGATCGGCAAGTGCGTCAGGGCGTCTGGCTTCGGGAAGCTAACCGCGCTGTTGAGCTCAAAGGCAAGACCGTCGGCATCCTGGGCTATGGCAACATGGGTACGGCCTTTGCTCGCCGTCTGCAAGGCTTTGGCGTGCGCACGCTGGCTTACGATAAATTCAAAACCAGCTATGGCGATGACTTTGCCTTCGAGGCTCCCCTGGCACAGGTAATGCAGGAAGCTGACATTTTGAGCCTGCACATTCCCTACCTGCCTGAAAATCACTACTTCGTGAACGACGCCTTCCTGCAGGGTTTTAAAAAAAATATCTGGTTGGTAAACACGGCAAGGGGCCTGGTGCTCAATACCGATGACCTGGTGAAAAACCTGAAAACCGGAAAAGTCGCCGGCGCAGCCCTCGACGTGCTGGAATACGAGGAAACTTCCTTCGACAAGTTCCGCCCCCAGAAGTTGCCCGAAGCCTTCGATTACCTGGCTACAGCAGAAAATGTAGTGTTGTCACCCCACATTGCAGGGTGGTCTTTTGAAAGCAAGCAAAAACACGCTTTGGTGCTGGCAGCAAAAATCGAAGCGCTCTTTTTGTAACTATTTAATAGGGTGTGAGGCTGCCTTACAAGTCAAACTGCCACCTTTTTAGCCCGGTAAGCTCCATCCCAACAGCATCTCTGCTCAAGCACCAAAACGCAAACAAGCTCTTAAAATAAACGCGCTGGAAGAGGGGCAACACAAGCAACTTTATCGCAAGCTCCGTTGTTTCAAACTTCCAAAAACAACATTTACAAAACAACTCGCCTCTTCATTTTAAATGGATTCGACTGCTTGGGAGAAAATGAATCCAGCCCAGGCAGTCTTAACTAAAATAAGCTATCATTCATGCGCATCGGAGCGATCATCGTTTTACTTCTTTTTGCCTTTTTGTTATTTCTACTGGACTGGTACGTTTTTCAGGGTGTTAAATCGCTCACGGCAGGGTGGCAGAGTCTGTTTTTCCGCCGTAGCATCTACTGGTCCTTCCTAATCGTCAACATCGGCTTGCCCGTTTTTATTGCCGTCGTATATCTCAACATGGGCCGCATGAACGCCTGGTTTACCATGGCAGGCAGCGTGTTCCTCACTTTGCTCATTTCAAAAATCGTATTTGTCGCTATTTTGGCTGGTGGCGATCTGTTCAGGGTGGCAGAAGGTGGCTTCAACTGGCTGGCGAACAGCGAAAATCAGGAGAATTTCCTACCGGGGCGGCGCAAATTTTTCAGCCAACTGGCCTTCGGCGTCGCCATCGTGCCGTTTACTTCCTTTTTGTATGGCATCACAAAAGGGAAATACAACTTCAAAGTCCATCGCCATACCTTATATTTCGACGACCTGCCGAAGGCTTTTGACGGGTTTACCATCGCCCAGATCTCAGACATCCACGCCGGTAGTTTTGACAACATGGAGGCTGTCAGACAAGGCGTCGAAATGATCAATACCCAGCACGCCGACCTCTTCGTCTTTACCGGCGACCTGGTCAACAGCGTAGCCTCGGAATTCGACCCCTGGGTCGAGGTTTTTAAAAAAATAAAAGCGCCCTATGGCCAGTTTTCCATCCTGGGCAATCACGACTACGGCGACTATCACGCCTGGCCGACCGAGGATGCCAAAGCAGCTAACCTCCAGGCTCTGAAGCGACACCACGCCGACACCGGCTTCCGCCTTTTGTTGGATGAATGCGTTGAACTCGAAAAAGACGGCCAGAAAATCGTCCTCGCAGGTGTAGAAAACTGGGGTCTCGGCTTCGGCAAGCGAGGTGACCTGAGGAAGGCTTTGCGCAGCGCCTCTCCCGATGCTTTCAAAATCTTGCTTTCCCACGACCCGACACATTGGGATAACGAAGTGAAAAACTTTGAAGCTCCCGTTCAGCTCACGCTTTCAGGCCATACGCACGGCATGCAGATGGGTGTCGAGTTTGCAGGACTGCGCTGGAGTCCTTCAAAATACCGCTACCCTAAATGGGCTGGTATCTATCAGGAGAACGACAGATACATTAACGTGAACCGCGGCTTTGGCTTTCTCGGCTTTTCGGGCAGGGTAGGCATCTGGCCGGAGATTACGGTGCTGGAGTTGAAGCACCGGAGGAAAGAAATATGAGGCCGCCTCCGGAGAGGTTCCCAATGAAAAACCGGGAAATAGCGCAAGGTGCTACTTCCCGGTTTTTTTATTGAAAATTTTCCACTAAAAATGTGACAAGCGACTACATCGCACCGCTCAACCGCCTACCCTTGCTGCATTTCTGCCCTGGGGGAGTTCAGCAGGAGCTGGTCGTGTAGCGCTTGCCGGGTGCAAAGGTAAACATTCGACCCAAATGTCCAAACAGTCTAAAAAAAATGAAAGCAGTGTAGTTTCAGGGTTTTCCGATTTCCTTCACCAGGTAGAGGTACACCGGGAAGTGGTCGCTGTAACCGCCGATGTAATCGTCAAAATCGAAAGTGCGGAAAGGATAGCCTTTGTAATGCCCCGTCCTTTGAATGAGGTAGGGCTTGTTGTGTACAAATGCTTTGTAAAATCGGTATCCCGCTTGGTTTTCATCTGTCAGCCCTTCGCTGATGATGATTTGGTCGAACAGCCCCCAGGCGTCTCGGTAGGCCAGCGTGCCAATTCCCTGTTTGAAAAATGAATACCAGGGGTTGAAAAAGTCACCCGGGCGAAGGTCCTTTTTTTTGCCTTTGGCGTTCAGCACCTTTTTTACGCTGGGGCTGACAGGGTCGTCGTTCAGGTCGCCCATGACGATTACTTTGGCTTTGGGGTCAACTTGCAGCAGAGAATCCTTCACAGTTTTGCAAATCAGGGCCCCTGCGTTGCGGAAAGGCTGGGAGGCAGCTTCACCTCCTCGGCGGCTGGGCCAGTGGTTCACCAGCACGTGAAGCGGCTCTCCATCGAACATGCCGCTCACGTAAAGCACATCGCGGGTGAAGATGCGATTGCCGTCGCTGTCGTAAATGAGCAGAGGGATGGAAGCCGTGCCCAGGGGGCTAAAATACTTGGGTTGGTAGAGCAAACCTACGTCAATTCCCCGCTTGTCGGGAGAATCGAAGTGGATGATCTGGTAATCTCTGGCCGCCAGGGCGGGTTCTTTGGTCAGCTCTTCAAGTACGTATCGGTTTTCCACCTCTGCCACGCCGAGGATGGCAGCTCCGTCGGGCGTTAGGTCGGTGCCTAATTCGGAAATGACGCGAGCCAGATTCCCTAATTTTTCTTTAAAATTCTCCTCCGTCCAGTGGCGGGTGCCATTGGGCGTGAACTCCTCGTCGAAAGTAGCAGGGTCGTTTAGCGTATCGAAGAGGTTTTCCAGGTTGTAAAATCCGATGCAGGCGACGTTGTATTGCTTGTCCTGTGCCTGCACATAGGCAAGAAAGAAGAGAAACAACAGAAAAGAGGCAATTCGTTTCATTCGAAAATCCGGTGATTTTGTGATGAGACAATAGAAATTTAGAACGACTTAGCAGAGGGGGGGATTTTTCAATTTTTCCCCTAAGAGCTTGTTTGCGATTTGGTTACTTGGTCAAAAACGGCCCTTTTACGCCACTTTTCCCCTTTAGCTCAAGCACCAAATCTCCAACAAGCTCTAATACCCAGGTTTTCAAAACAAGCCAGTTTGCTCCTCCTTCGGGCAAGTCGTGGCTCAAAACTTCAACAGATTATTGAAATAGTTACAGAAGTTTTTGAAAACCAGAAAAGGGAGTATAAAACTCCAACTATTGCACAAGTGGCAAAAGTAAGCGGACTTTGTGCATAAAGCAGAATTTAACTGCGGGAAAGCTGGAGCCAAATTACCGGAGGGTTTTTTAAAAATGAGCCGGCTGCCAGGAGCGAGCCTGCCTGATGAGCGTGAAATAATTCTTTCCTCCTCCATAGCGAAAACGACTCCTGGTCTGTTAAAAAAGGTGGAAAGTCGCCAACAAGAGTGGCTCCTGTAAAATTTTGCCTGCGGATTGCTGCCTTTGAGCAACCAAGATTTAGATTTGCCAAAACGACCTACTGCATGTACCTCCTAGGCTATGACATCGGCTCATCCTCCGTCAAGGCGGCACTCGTCCACCTTGTAACCGGCGAAACTTCCGTCGTGCAGTCGCCTGAAACGGAAATGGAAGTGCAGGCTTTGAAGCCTGGTTGGGCAGAGCAACAGCCTCAAGTCTGGTGGCAGCACGTCTGCCTTTCAACAAAAAAATTATTGCAAAAAACGGGCGCCCACCCCGCTGAAATTAGAGGCATCGGCATTGCCTACCAGATGCACGGACTGGTGTTGGTGGATGAAAATCAGCAAGTGCTTCGCCCCTCCATTATCTGGTGCGACAGCCGGGCCGTGGAAATTGGCAACCGGGCTTTTGATGAAATAGGTCACGAAACCTGCCTCTCCCACCTGCTCAACTCTCCAGGGAATTTTACTGCTGCCAAGCTCGCCTGGGTGCTGCAAAACGAGCCGGAAGTTTTTGAAAAAACGGCAAAGTTCATGCTTCCCGGCGACTACATCGCCATGCGCTTGACCGGCGAGGTGCTGACGACTCCTTCGGGCCTCTCCGAAGGTATTTTCTGGGATTTTAAAAAAAATGAAATAGCGGAACTTGTGCTTGACCATTTTGGCTTTGATAAAAAACTAATTCCGCAGGTGACTTCCACCTTTTCCTTCCAGGGCAAGTTGACTGCCGCTGCTGCCAAGGATACAGGCCTTGTGGCGGGGATTCCCATCACATACCGAGCAGGAGACCAGCCCAACAACGCGCTGAGTCTGAACGTGTTGCAACCTGGCGAGGTGGCAGCTACCGGAGGTACCTCCGGCGTCGTTTACGCCGTCCTCGGCCAGCCTGCTTACGACCCACAGTCTAGGGTCTCGGGCTTCCTTCACGTGAACCACGGCCTGCCCCTGCCCACCGGCCCTGCCACCCGCATCGGCATTTTGCTCTGCATCAACGGTGCAGGTAGCCAATACGCCTGGACGAGGAGGAACACCGCAGGCGGCTTTCCCTCTTATGCCGAAATGGAAAAACTCGCAGCTGCTGTGCCTATTGGCTCGGCCGGACTGCGCATCCTGCCCTTCGGCAATGGCGCAGAGCGCATGCTGGGTAATCGGGAAATAGGGGCGGAGATTTGCAACCTGCACTTCAACAGGCATGGGCAGGCGCAGCTCTGCCGGGCAGCGCTCGAAGGGGTGGCTTTTGCCTTTATCTACGGTATGCGCATCCTGACAGAAATGGGCCTTGACCTGCAGGTGCTGCGGGTAGGCAACGACAACCTGTTCCAGTCCACGATCTTTTCGGAAACCATTGCCAACCTGGCAGACTGCCGCATTGAAATGCTGGAGACCACAGGAGCCATTGGCGCAGCCAGAGCCGCAGGGCTGGCGACGGGCGTCTTTGACTCGCCAGCAGCAGCAATGAGCGGCAACAGCGTGGTGAAGGTTTTTGAGCCGACTACCGGCAGCGTGACAATGTATGAGGCAGCGTACCGGGTTTGGGAGGACGAGTTGATGAAAAGACTGGCCCCATTCATTTGATATTATTGGAAATTAAATCTGCAACTACTTAGCAGGAGGAAGAAAAAATGAAATTTTTTCTTCCTCCTGCTGCCTCCTGCTAAGTAGTTACTCAAATTTTTATTAATGAAAAATAAAAGAAGCATCACCCTCAGCCTGGGCGATAGGGAATATTTTAAAGGCATAGGCCCAATCCCCTACGAGGGGCGGGAGTCCGACAATCCACTGGCTTTTCACTGGTACGATGAAAACCGGCAAGTGGGCGGAAAAACAATGAAAGAGCATTTCAAATTTGCTGTGTGTTGGTGGCATACCTTCGGGGGCACGGGCGGCGACCCATTCGGGGCGCCGACGAAAAACTTCCCCTGGCTAATGGCCGGGGACCCCCTACAGCAGGCAAAGGACAAAATGGACGCGGGTTTTGAGTTCATCACCAAGCTGGGCGTGCCCTACTACTGTTTTCACGACTACGACTTGGTGGCGGAAGGTGCTACCCTGGCGGAGAGTGAAAAACGCCTGGAGATCATCACGGCCTACGCCTGGGAAAAACAACAGGCCAGCGGCGTGAAGTTGCTCTGGGGTACCGCTAACTTGTTTTCTCATCCCCGTTACATGAACGGAGCTGCTACCAACCCTGACTTCGAAGTAGTGGCCTGGGCCGGCGCTCAGGTGAAAAATGCCCTGGATGCCACCATCCGTCTCGAAGGTGAAAACTACGTGTTTTGGGGTGGCCGAGAAGGCTACATGTCTTTGCTGAATACCAACATGAAGCGGGAACTCGACCACTTGGGCTGCTTCCTCTCTGCTGCCAGGGACTATGCCCGCCGCCAGGGCTTCAAAGGCACCTTTTTGATCGAACCGAAACCCATGGAGCCGAGCAAGCACCAGTACGACTTCGACGCGGCAACCTGCATCAAGTTCATCCGGGAGTATGGCCTGCAGGAGGATTTTAAACTCAACCTGGAGTTCAACCATGCTACCCTGGCGCAACACACCATGCAACACGAAATGCAGGTGGCTGCTGATGCTGGCATGCTTGGCAGCATGGACGCCAATCGCGGCGACTACCAGAATGGCTGGGATACCGACCAGTTTCCTATGAATGTCTGCGAGTTGACGGAGGCTATGCTCGTTTTCCTTGAGGTCGGCGGCCTCAAAGGAGGGGGTATCAATTTCGATGCGAAAACCCGTCGCAACTCTACCGACCTGACCGATATTTTCTATGCTCACATCGGCGGCATGGACGCTTTTGCAAAGGCTTTGCTGGCCGCTTCGGAAATCTTGGAAAATTCTGAGTACAGGAAACTCAGAGCGGAGCGATATGCTTCTTTCGATCAGGGCAGAGGCCGAGATTTTGAATTGGGAAAACTCAGCTTGACTGACCTCGCCAGAATAGCTGCCGAAAATGGTGAACCAGCTCAACGCAGCGGCCAACAGGAGTTGTTTGAGTGCATTTTAAACAGATTTGTTTAGGGTATGTTGGGGTGTTGGTGTGGTGCTTGAGCCGGGAAGCCGTTTGAATTGAGCTTGCCGAGTTCAATTCAAACAGCTTCTTACTGCAATTGAGAGTATTTTTGGGAAATCCTCAATTCTTCCCCACCTCCCGGCTAAGAGCTTGTTTGCGTTTTGGTGCTTGAGCAGCGATGCGGTTGGGATGGAGCTTAGGAACGTGTCGGAAATAACTTACGCATTTGGGCGGCGTCTTTTGGGCGCTGGCTGTGTTAGTGAAATAGTTGCGTAGCTAAGAGCTTGTTTGC
>WBZO01000386.1_pt1 | contig 98167 bp, 89 predicted proteins | sample 5204261 | NCBI WGS metagenome assembly WBZO01 (sample SAMN12412400, study PRJNA552823) | activated sludge metagenome | isolation source: activated sludge from anammox sidestream of wastewater treatment plant... | place: USA: North Carolina | collected 2017-09 | reverse complement strand
TGAACCCTCTTCAATCGTAAAGTCCACATTATCCACTGCGGTCAGTCCGCCGAATCGTTTGGTAACGCCTTGCGTTTGCAGGATGGTCGCCATGGAATTTTTTGATTTATCCTTTATGATTTTTTGCTTTGCCTGGCTGGCGTGACAACAATCATAAATCTCAAATCATAAATCAGTGCAAGATTTTGCTCAAAAACTGTTTCATGCGTTCGTTGGTCGGGTGATCAAACATTTCTTGAGGCGTGCCTTCGGCGACGATGGCGCCGGCATCCATGAAAATAACGCGCGAGGCGGCGTTGCGCGCAAAGCCCATTTCGTGCGACACCACCAACATGGTCATGCCTTCGGCGGCGAGGTCGAGCATCACATCCAACACCTCATTAATCATTTCGGGGTCCAGCGCGCTGGTCGGTTCGTCAAACAACATGACTTTGGGGTTCATGGCGAGCGCGCGCGCGATGGCGACGCGCTGCTGCTGTCCGCCCGAAAGCTGCCCCGGATACATGTTTATTTTCTCCGGGATGCGTACTTTACGCAAGAGGTCATGCGCAATGTCAATGCTCTCTTGTTTGGCGCGTTTGCGAACTTGGATTTGCGCCAGCGTCAAATTTTCCAAAACCGTCAGATGCGGAAATAAATTGAACTGTTGAAAGACCATGCCGACTTCGGCGCGCACGGCGTTGATATTTTGATGTTTGGCGTCAATGGTATTGTTATCCACGACGATGCGTCCGCTGTCAATCGTTTCCAAACCGTTAATCGAACGGAGCAAGGTGGATTTGCCGCAGCCGCTTGGCCCGATGACGACCAGCACCTGACCTTTATTGACATACGTCGAAACGCCGCGCAAGGCATGAACGTTGCCGAAATGTTTGTGTACGTCTTGGATTTGGATAATGGCGTTAGGTTGCGTCATTGCAAAGAATTGGGCGCTCGGATGCGCGCTTCAAAACGTTCAGGCGGGCTACTTTTTTAGTGTATCACAGTTTTGCGCGTTCGCGCGATACGCGCGGAGACGAACGGGCGCGCTGCCGCGAAAGATTAGAGCTGTTTCCAGCGCGTTTCAATCCAGCGCGTCAACAGCGATAAAGTCAAAGTCAAGGTGAGGTAAATAAAGGCGAGCGAGTTGTACGCTTCAACATAACGAAAGGTGGTGGAGGCGTACAGCCGCGCTTCTTGCGTAATGTCGCGCACGCCCAGCACCGAAGCCAGCGAAGAGTCTTTGAGCATAGAAATTAAATCGTTGCCCAGCGGCGGCAGCACGCGGCGAATCGCTTGTGGCAGGACCACAAAACGCATCGCCTGAAAATATGTCATGCCCAATGAACGCGCCGCTTCCACCTGACCCTTGCCGATGGATTCGATGCCGGCGCGAAAGGTTTCCGCTTCATAGCCGCCATACGCAAACGCGAGCGCAATGACGACGACCCAATACAAGTTAATATCGGACGGTTTGATTTTTGCCAAGACGTTATCGGCGCCGAGGGCGGGCGCCAACATGTCGCCGAACACATTCAAAAGGCCGATCAAGCCCGGAAAGATTACAAAGCCCCAATAAAAAATTTGCACCAACATCGGGATGCCGCGCACGACTTGGACGTACAGCGTCGAGAGATTAAAGAGGACCACATTTTTCGAGACGCGGCCCAGCCCGGCGAGCAAACCCAAAACGAGCGCGCAAGAATAACCCAGCGCCGTAATCGAAAGCGTTACAAGAATACCCGAGAGGATGCGGCGAAAAATTTGCTGGTAGGTCTCGTTCGAGGCAAATTGGAACGCGAGAATCGCGCCGCCCAAAAGCAACAGAATAAGCCACCAGGGCAGACCTGACAAGCGGTCAACGACCTTGACTTGAAAGGTCCCCGGCGTTTCAGGACGGGTTGAAGCCATGCCAGAGGGTTCAGGGTTAGAGTTCATTTTGAAAGAGAGGCCCAAGTCCTCGTCCCGGCAACTTGGACCTCTATCCTAAAGCGTTGTCTAGTCCGCGCCTATTGATTCTCGAACCACTTTTTCTCGAGCGCGGCGATAGTGCCGTCGTCCGTCATCGCTTGAATTGCGGCGTTCACGGAGGCGACGAGGGAAGAACCCTTGGGAAAGACAAACCCAAGATATTGCGTGAGCAATGGCTCTTCCATAATCTTGATTTTGTCGGCGTTTTCGGTCAGATACTGTTTGGCGAACGAGTTGTCCGCGACCACAATATCCACTTGCTGCGTAATCAAGGCATTGACGGCTTCGGGGAACTGGTCGAAACCGATTACGTTCGCTTCGCCCCAGGCCTTGACGGCTTCGTCATAGTTGGTGGTGCCTTTTTGCGTGCCGACCTTGAGGTCTTTCATGGCTTTGGCTTCAGCCAAAGTCTTGAACCGCGTTTCGTCGGCGCGCGTCATGACCACTTGACTAACGGTTTGATAGGGGATGGAGAAATCAACGGTCTTGGCGCGTTCATCCGTAATCGTTACGCCGTCGGCTGCCATATCAAATTGATTTTGAGAGATGGCGGCGAGCATACCGTCCCACGCGATTTCCTTGAACACGGGTTTGCAGTTGATGCGTTTGCAAATTTCGGCGAGCGCGTCATAGTCCCAGCCCACGCCCTTACCCGTCGCCGTGTCAATGGCGTTGAACGGCGGATAGGCATTTTCTACGGCAACGGTAATTTCTTTGCCGCCGAGGTCAGGCATTGCGCCGCTCGCTGTTTTGGGCGGGAACACTTGGACCCATTCGTCGCCCTGGACTTGGTTGATGATGACGTTGGTGGATTCCGGCGGGCGGTCGCCATTGGCGTCGAACGCGATAGCGCCGGTGACGCCTTCCAATTTGACTTGGCGAACGGCATCCGCCAATGCCTTGCGGCCAATGGTGAGATTGCCATCGGCGTCGGGCTTGGCGACGGCTTTCAGCGCCAGAGCGAGGACGTTGACGGCATCATAGGTTTGCGGCGAAAAGACAATGTTTTCCTTTTTGCCGCCCTTGGCTTCGTATTCTTTGACGAATTCGGAATAGCCGGCGCCTTGCTGCGAAGAACCGAACGAGGCGTAGGTGCCTTGGCTGGCTTCGGGGATGGCTTTGATGAGGTCGGCGCTAAAGGTGCCGTCGGCGCTCATGAACTTGACATCCTTCATGCCGACTTCGGCTTTTTGGGTAATCAAGACGGCGGCTTCGGGCCAGAACCCGCCGAAAAAGATAATCTCGGGTTGATTGGCGGCGATTTTGGTGAGGGTGGCGCGGAAATCTTTTTCGCCGACGGTGATGGCTTCCATGTCGCCGACGACTTGGCCGCCGCCGGCTTTGAAGGCTTCGGCGAACGCTTCGGCGAGCCCTTGCCCGTAGGGCGAACCGTCGTGCATGGTGGCGGCTTTTTTCAAGCCGAGTTCTTTGAGCACAAAGTTGGCGTCGGCGGGGCCCTGAATCTTGTCGTTAAAGGCGGTGCGGTTGACGGTGGGCAGACCGCGCGAAGTGACGGTGACGGCGGTGGCGGACGGCGAGATGGAAACAATGTGCGCCTTGTCGAGAATTTCGCTGCCGGGAATCATGCCGCTGGAGCACATGAAACCGATGTGGCCGACGATGGCGGGATTGGCGACAATTTTATTGGCGATGGTGGTGCCGCCGGGACCGGAGCAGAGGTCGTCTTCGGTCACGATTTCGAGTTTGAAACCGTCAATGTCGGAACCGAATTTGGCGGCAGCCATTTGTGCGCCGAGCTGCATGTCTTGACCGAACAGCGCGAGGTCGCCGGTCATGGCGGCGCTAAACGATGCCTTGATGGTATCGCCTTTTTTGACCGTGACGGTGCCCCATTCATCGGCGGCTGCCGCAGGCGCTTGGGTTGGTTGCGCGGGCGCGGCCGTCGGTTGCGCGGGGGCTTGGGTCGGCTGCGCGGGGGCTTGAGTCGGCGCGGGCGCGGGCGTTACCGGCGCGGCGCAGGCGCTAATCACAAGAATTAACGCCAATAGAGTCAAGCCAAAAATAAACGTACGTTTCATTCTGTTCTCCTCCTCCGAGAACTGCGAAAAAATTTCGCAAATTTGTAACGCGGGTGCGTCACATTATGGGTTGACTGACCTACCAATCCGGGCGCGAGGTGCGAGGCGTCTGGCAATGCGCTCTGCGAAATGTCGAGTTGTGCCTGCGTCCGGTAAGAGCCACGCGTGATTTGGACTCGTTCACCGCCATTGAACGAGCTGCCTCATCCGGTGGCGCAGCTGCAAGAGGGATTGGATTCACAGCCGCTAGCGTTATTAGCGCGCGAGTATAGCGCAGTTGAATGTGCGTGTCAAAGCGAAATAGGCAACAGATGAAATCGGAATCGGGTCTAACTGGATTCGACGATTTCGAGTTCGGCGTTGTGTTCGTGAAATTCTAATCTGCGCCGCGCGGAAGGAATCAAACCTTCGGGGCGCACCAACATCATTACGACCAAAAGCGCGGAATAGGCGAGCAGGCGATAATCCGAAATCGGGCGCAAGACTTCGGGCAAGCCAATCAATACGACCGAGCCGATAATGACGCCGGGAATCGAGCCCAAGCCGCCGATAATGATGAGCGCCAACGTGTTGATGGAAATCAGCAAGGTAAAATCGTCAGGAAAAATATGCTGCTGTCGCGAAGCGTAAATCGCGCCGGCGAGCCCCGCGAAAAATGCGCCCGTGCCGAACGCCAACAATTTTGCGCGCGTAGTGTTCACGCCCATCGCTTCGGACGCGTCCTCATCTTCGCGCATGGCGGTCCACGAACGTCCCGTGCGCGAATCGTTCAAGCGCAGCGCGGCGAACGCCACAATAATGCACGTGAAAAAGATTAAATACCAAAACGGCGTCGAAGAACCAAACTCTACCGTGTAACCGATGATGGGAATCGTAAAGGTGGGCGCGGCGACGTTGAGAACGCCTTGCGGTCCGCCGGTGTAGGGATTGAATTTAAAAATGATGCGGATGATTTCGCCAAAGCCGAGCGTGACGATGGCGAGATAATCGCCGCGCAAACGCAAGACCGGAATGCCGAGCAGCGTTCCCGCGATGGCTGCCATAATCATTGCCACTGGCAGCGCGAGCCAAAAGGTCCAGCCAAAAGGATAATTTGGCGAGGTCAACACGGCTATCGTATAGGCGCCGATGGCAAAGAAACCGACATAGCCCAAATCGAGCAAGCCCGCGAATCCGACGACGATATTCAAACCGAGGCCGAGCAAAACGTACAAGCCAATCGAACCCAGCACTTGATTCCAATAGACGCCGATAAATAACGGCGCGAGAAACAAGAATAATCCCGCCGCGATGAGCGCGCCCATTTGAACGCGGCGCGTCCGAGTCTCCGAAACGCCGCTTGCCGCGACCGGGCGTTGTCGTTTTCGCAGCGCGTTCCAGCCCATTGCCAGCAGCGCGCCGACCAAACCGAACGCCGCCATGACGCCTATCCAAATCATCGCGCCGATGAGTGGCGGTTGGTTAAACAATAGCGCTTGGACCGTGTCGGGTTTCACCTTTTCAAAAACAAAGGCAACGTTGAAACCTGCCGCATACAGCGCGTCCACGATGACCAAGAACAAACCCATCATTGCGCCCGCGAGGGCTGTCGCGCCGACCCCGCGCGCGAGCATTGCGCCCACGCCGTTGGCGGACCGCGCGGCGAGCGCCCCAATCAGCAATGCCGCGACCGCCGTCACAATGCGCGAAAATTGCGGATTGTACAAGTTTGGCGTTTGCGCCGCGATTTCGCTCGCGGTGGCGCCTTTGACGGTGAGCCACAGTCCGCTCAAGGTCAATTGCTCGAACGTGGTGTACACGCCAATCAGAATAAAGAACAAGAGGACGAATCCGGAAATCAGTCCGGTGCGAATGGCTGAGCGCATATGCGGAAAACGTTATGCCTTTTCGATGCCAAGTTGTTCGCCCAAAATGCCTTGCGGGCGGAAAATCAAAACCAGCACGAGCAGGGTGAATGCAATGACGTCTTTGTATTGCGAAGGGATGCCCAACAAGCTGGGCCCCAGCGCTTCGGCGAGACCCAAAATGAAACCGCCCAACATGGCACCGGGGATATTGCCGATGCCGCCGAGCACTGCCGCCGTGAACGCTTTGATGCCCGGAAAGAAACCCATCGTCGAATTGATTTGACTGTTGTGAAAGCCGAGCATGACGCCCGCCGCGCCCGCCAAAATCGAGCCGATGGCAAAGGTGATGACAATGATGCGGTCAACGCTGATGCCCATCAACGCGGCGGCTTCTTTGTTGGTCGCCACCGCGCGCATGGCGCGTCCGGTGCGGGTGCGTTGGACCAGCCAATACAAAACGACCATCATGATAATCGAAGCGACAATGATAAAGACGCCGGTGAGTGGCACGGCAACGTTGCCCGGCAGCGTGAGCGCGCCTTGCAGCAGCGCCGGTTTGTTATAGACGCGAATGGGCGCGCCAAAAATCAAGCGCGAGGTTTCTTGCAAAAAGACGGACGCGCCGATGGCGGTAATCAAAGGCACGAGCCGCGGCGCCGCGCGCAGGGGCCGATACGCGATGCGTTCCAAACCGACGCCCATGAGCATGGAAACCAACATGCCCGCGCCAAAGACCAATAGCAAAGTTGCGATTTGATTGGACTTTGTAAAACCGGTCGCGTCGCACGCCGCCAAAACGAAAAAGCCCGCGTATGCGCCAAACATGACGATTTCGCCGTGCGCGAAATTAATCATCAAGAGAATGCCGTACACGAGCGTATAGCCGAGCGCAATGAGCGCGTACACGCCGCCGAGAACGAGGCCGTTGCTGAGTTGAAACGCCCAATACGCCGGCGGATACGATTTGCCGGCGGCAGCCAAATCCAGCTGCACTTGAATCACGCGCAATATCAAGAGCAAAACGAAAATGGCGGCAACGACGGCGACCCAATTGACTCGCGAATACCAGGGACGCTGCTTGCGACCGGGGATGGAAGCGTTATGGTGACTTGATGCCGGATTTGCGGACACACTTCTCCTTGAAGGAAAAGATTCGCCAAAGTGCGGGCGTTATTCGCACGCATGTGTTGGGTCGTGCAGAATAATCAAAAGCGTATTTGGTTGACAGGCAAAAGGCAAGAGGGAAAGCGGGAGACGGGATTTGAACCCGCGGTCCTCTGCTTGGGAAGCAGATGCTTTACCACTAAGCTACTCCCGCGTTTGTTCCGATTATAGCGCGGGATTGATGATTGTCAAGATGAATTTGAATTTGTTATAATCAGGACGCGTTCAAATCACAAGGAGGTTAGAGATGGATCCGAAAATTGAATGGTTGGGTCACGACAGCTTTCGGCTGCGCGGCGAGAAAACGGTTTATATTGATCCGTGGAAAATTGAAAACGCGCGGCATGACGCGGATCTGGTGTTGATTACGCACGACCATTTCGACCATTTTGTGGTCGAGGATATTGACCGCGTGCGGCGCGCCGATACGATTGTCGTGGGTCCCGAGCAGCTCGCCGGTAAATTGGACGGTAACTTGCAAATTGTAAAACGCGGCGAAACGCTCACCGTCTTGGGCGTGCCGCTCCAAGTTGTGCCGGCGTACAATCTGCGCGCGGACCGCCAAAATTTTCATCCCGACCAATACGGCGGCGTCGGTTATATCGTGACGCTGAACGGCAAACGCATTTATCACACCGGCGACACCGACCCGCTGCCCGAAATGAAAAATATCCAATGCGATATTTTGCTCGTGCCGGTGAGCGGCACGTACGTTTGTACGGCGGAAGAGGCGGTGGAAATCGTCAAGATGGTCAAACCCGCGTTGGCGATTCCGATGCACTGGGATACGATTGTGGGCTCGTGGCAAGACGCCAACAATTTTAAACAGCACGCGGGCGTGCCGGTCGAAATTCTCGGCAAAACGTCGTAACGCAAAGAATCGCCGCGTCCCGCGCGGCGATTCTTGTATGATGGGACTTGGGCGCAGCTGTCATTTCGAGCCGCGTTTGCGAGAAATCTCGCGCTGGCAAACCGAGATTTCTCGCTACTCTCGAAATGACATCAAGTCCTATCTGATTGATTTTGGAACTGACGACGCAAGTTTACCGCGCGGGCGCATTGCGGCGCGTGCCGGAACTGCGCGGCGCGTTTTGCGGTCCGGTGTGCCGGTACAAAAACCAGATGCCGCAAATGACAAACGAAATGACCGAAATCACTTGCGCGGTCGGAATTCCGGTATTGGCGAGAATCCACGCGTCGGGGCGCTGCATCTCGCTGAAAAAGCGCACGAGCGGATAAAAAATCCCGTACAGCAAAAGCATGTCGCCGGGTTTGAGCGTCTTGTCCCAACGCCGCCCGATGTACAACAACAAGCCCGTGACAATGAACATGCCGATGGATTCGTACAAAAACGTCGGATGAAAACGCGTCGTATCGGGATAAGCGGCAAATTGCGGCAGCCGATGCTGCGCCGCAATCGGAATGCCCCACGGCAGGTCGGTGGGATAGCCGTACAATTCCTGATTCATGAAATTGCCCCAGCGACCGATGGCTTGCCCGAGCGCCAAGCCGGGAATGGCGACATCTACGAGGGGCCAAAATTTGACTTTGGCAAAACGCGCGTAAAGCCAGATGCCAAAGATGCCGCCCACCGCCGCGCCAAAAATACCCAACCCGCCGCTGCGCGGATTCAAAACGTTGATTAAATTGGTTCCAAAATCATTCGCAAAATACCCGTTCGGGTCGCCTTGCGCCACGTCCGAAAGCACGTGATACAGCCGCGCGCCCAAAACGCCAAAGAGCAGCGCAAACAAGAGACCGTTCCAAACGTGGTCGGGGTCAATCCCTTTGCGTTTGGCTTCATGCGCCGCGAGAAATGCGCCCGCAATCGCGCCTGCGACAATAATAATGCCGTACCAATAAATGGGCAGACTCGTTTGCCCGAACAAACCAAAGGGCAGGGGAATGACGAATGCAACCGGGTCCGGAGTAAAATTCATGACATCCTCGTACGATTAGATTTAGCGCCGCAAAATTATAGCACACACAAATCAAAGCGGAAAAATTGCGCGTCGCGCCGCGTGCGAATTGATTGCGCGCGCCGCGCTGCCTCCGGAGCGAAAACGGATTTTTTATAAAACCACGCGGCGCGGCGTGATTTCAATCACCGCGTCATACGTCGCATCGTCCGTGATCTGCCACTGATATTTTTCCCAAAAGAGCGCGGCGATTTCGGGCGGCGCGGCGGCGAGAATTTTCGCGTGGGCTTGGACGACCACCGGGTCGCTGCCGTCCTCTAGCGCAAAAACGACGTGCGGATTCGCCGCGATATTGCGGGCTTTGACGGAACGCCGTCCCGTACAAATATACGCTTTTTCAGCGTACCACACAAACCAAATTGGCACGAGGTGCGGGGCTTGATTGGGACAAACCGTAGCGAGCCAAAAATTATTGGCTTGGAGCAGGCGCGCGCGGTCTTGGGCAGAAAGCATTGATGAAAAAAAAAGAAAAGCGCACAGGCGTTTGCCGTGCGCTTTTCGATACCGAATCTAGCCCATTTCGCCGCTGCCGCCGTTGCTTTTGCCGCTGCCGGTGATGGCGTCTTTGGCTGCTTTGGCGACAGTGAATTTGACTTTCTTTTTGGCGGGGACCATATACTTTTCGCCCTTGCGCGGGCCAAAAGGCATGGTCGCTTCGCGCGCCGGTGATTCTTTGAGCGAGAGTTTGCCGATGCCCGGAATTACAAACGTATTCTTGGCTTCGGCATACGCGAGCTCGGCAAGCGCTTCGAGGTACGCATCGCTTTGCTTTTTGGTAATACCGACTTTATCTGCGAGATGACGCGAGACTTCACTCTTGGTCATGGACATTTTTAAAAATCCTCCTTGGCATATCTAGTGGGTCATTGACCGACAACCCAACGCCTTGAAACTTGTAGCATATTATAGGCAGAAAAACGCCTATATGTCAAGCGAATTCTCATCTTGCAAAACTTGCATTTGGCAGGGTTTTTACTTTTTGACGATTAGGTCTTGACATAATTTTAACGAGCGTTGGCAATTTGTACCCGTTCTAGCGCGCGCTTGCGTTCCGGCGCGATGGCATTATCATACTCACGCACGAATATACGATCATAATTTATGGAGCAAAACCATGAATCCTTTTCCTTCCGATTTTGTCTGGGGCGCGGCGACGGCGGCATATCAGATTGAAGGCGCGTGGAATCAAGACGGCAAGGGCGAAAGCATTTGGGACCGTTTCAGCCACACGCCGGGCAAAATCGTCAATGGCGACACCGGCGACGTCGCGTGCGACCATTACCATCGTTATCGCGACGATATTCGTTTGATGCGCGAAATTGGCGTGAACGCGTATCGCTTTTCCATCGCGTGGCCCCGCGCGCTTCCGCAAGGCGTCGGCGCGGTGAATGACAAAGGGCTCGATTTTTACGACCGTTTGACGGACGCGCTATTGGAAAACCGGATCGAGCCGTATGTGACGCTTTATCATTGGGATTTGCCGCAGGCGCTCCAAGACAAGGGCGGGTGGGGCAATCGCGACATCATCGCGCAATTTGCCGATTATGCGGCGTTGATGGGCAAACGGCTCGGCGACCGCATCAAGCATTGGGCGACGCTGAATGAGCCATGGGTGATTGCGTTTTTGGGGCATCGCAGCGGCGAACACGCGCCGGGCGCGCAGGATGAAGCGTTAGCCCTCCAAGTCGCGCATCATTTGCTGGTCGCGCACGGCGCGGGCGTTGACGCTTTGCGCGCGACGGTGCGCGCGGCGCAAGTGGGCATTGTGATCAATTTGTGGCCCTCGGAGACGATGCATCAGACGGCGCAGGAATTGGAAATCGCGCACGCGCAGTGGCAGCAAGATAACGCGTGGTTTCTCGACCCCGTTTTTCGCGGCAGCTATCCCGCCGACGTTGCGGCAAAATACGGCGCGCGCGCGCCCAAAATTCACGCGGGCGATATGGCGCAAATCGCCCGCACGCTCGATTGGTGGGGCGTCAACTATTACGCGCGGCACATGGTCGGCGTGGACGGGCTGGTCCCTGGCTCGGAATATACCGAAATGGGCTGGGAGGTTCACGCGCCGAGTTTAGAGCGCATGTTGACGCGGCTGCATCACGAATATCGTTTGCCGCCGACATACATTACCGAAAACGGCGCGGCGTTCGCCGATGTCGTCAAAGACGATTATGTGTCCGATCCGCGTCGCGTGCATTATCTGGAAACGCATCTCGCCGCGTTGGCGAACGCGCGGGCGCAAGGCGTCAATGTGCGCGGCTATTTTGTGTGGTCGCTGCTCGATAATTTCGAATGGGCGTGGGGTTACGGCAAGCGTTTCGGCGTCATTTACGTTGATTTTGAAACGCAAAAGCGCATCTGGAAAGAGAGCGCGAAATGGTACGGCGCGTTTATTCGCGCGCAATAGCGACCGCGTGAGGGCAGCGGTACGGAACGTTGCCGTAACGTTCCCTCTGATGAAAACGCTGCGAAAAATTTTCGCGTAACCTATTGACATGGCGCATTTTCTATGATATAAAATCTCTCGGTCTTGCGATGGACCAAATCATCGCAGGAGGCGCAGTTTAATGGTACAAGTAACTTTTATCTTCAAGAGCAGCAACTTCCGCTATGTAACTGGCGGAGATGTTGGTCTGCCTTGTACTGGTGCGCCTGTTGACCATCGCTAAAGCATCACGCGATTGAATTTTCGACCACGGGCGACACTGAACGCTCGTGGTTTTTTTGTTCGGCAAATTACGGCGATGCAATGCATCGCCATTTGCCTGACCCATTTCACCACGAGCTGCGCTCGTGGTTTTTTTGTTCGACAAATGTCGAACTATGTTCGGAACAAATTCTGTCCAACCCAAAGGAGCAACATGGTTCTGCAACTTTTTGAGGGCGAAAAAATCCGTTTTGCCGCGTTCGACGCGGACAAGGACGCCGAAATTTTTTCCAAATGGACGCACGACCCCGAATATCTGCGTCTCGTCGAATACGACGCCGCGCGTCCGCTCGCGCCGTTTCATGTGAAAAAGAAAATAGAAGAGCTGGAAAAAGAGGCGGGGCGCGATTTCTATTTTTTTGTGATTCGCAACAAAGAGGACGACCGCGCCATCGGATTCGCGCACATTCGTTGGATTGAATGGAATCACGGCAACGCGCATTTTGACGTGGCCATCGGTTCGCCCGGCGACCGCCGCCAAGGGTTGGGCAGCAATGCGTTGCAAATGCTTTTGCGGTACGCGTTCGCGGAATTGAATTTGTACCGCCTGACCGGGCATACGTTTGAATACAACGCGGGCGCGCAGAGATTTCTAGAGCGTCACGGTTTTCAACTCGAAGTGCGCCGCCGCGAAGCGATTTATCGCGACGGACGCTATTGGGACGCGTTGACCTATGGAATTTTGGCGGAGGAGTGGGCGAAAGCGGCAAATAGCGAATAGCCGATAGCAGATGGCAATCGTGATTCAATGCTCTTGTTGATTATCTGCCATCTGCCATCTGCCATGAGCCAGAACATGAACAATCTTTTCACCGGCAAACTCACGCAGCTCATTGCCCAGGACCCCGATAAAATGGGCGCGGTCTTGGAGCAATGGTCACGCGACTCGGAATTTTATCAATTGTTCGATAGCGATCCGACGCGCCCGCGCAATGCAAAACGCGCGCAAGAACGAATGTGCGAGGACGCGGAAAAAAATCGCTCCGACAATTTCCCATTTATGGTGGCGCGTTTGGAGGACGATCAAGTCATCGGCGAAGGCGGTTTGTTCAACGCGCTTTCGCCGCATCGCAACGCATGGCTTGCCATCGGCATCGGCGAACGCGGATTATGGGGCAAGGGGTACGGCGCGGACGCCGTGAACGTTCTTTTGCGTTTCGGTTTTCAAGAATTGAATTTGCACCGCATCAATCTCGGCACATTCGGCTATAACATGCGCGCCATTCGCGCGTATGAAAAAATCGGTTTCGTGCATGAAGGCGCGTGGCGCGGCGCATTGAAACGCTACGGCAAACGTTGGGATAGTATGGCTATGGGCATTTTGAAACGCGAATGGGAAGCGAAACAAAATGAATGATTCATTATTCGCCGGGACGCTCGTCCGTCTCGCCGCGCAAGACCCGGAAAAGGACGCTCCAGCGATTGCGGCATGGGACGGGGACGCCGTGTACAACCGCCTGTTGTCCGTTGAACCTGTGCTGCCGCCGCGTCTCAAGGATGCGCGCGAAATGTTGGAGCGTCCTATCAACGGCCGATTTTTTCCCTTTGGCGTCCGCACCCTTGCCGACGACAAATTGATTGGTTTTGTGATTTTGATGAACGTGAATTATGCGCATGGCGACGCGTTTGTAGGAATTGGCATGGGCGACGCCGAATATCGCGGCAAAGGGTACGGCACGGACGCGATGAAGCTCGTTTTGAGGTTCGCGTTTCAAGAATTGAATCTGCATCGCGTTTCGCTTGAAGCGATTGCGGCAAACGCGCGCGCGATTCGTTCCTATGAAAAATGCGGCTTTGCGCAGGAAGGACGAACGCGCAACGCTGAATTTCGCGACGGCGTCCGCGACCATATAGTGGCGATGGGGATTTTGCGAGCGGAATGGGAGAGGACAAGGAATGAGGGATGAGGAAAACATGATTGCCACTCTGGAACCCACAACAACTTTTGCGCCCGAATTGGGCATTGCGGGATTGACCTTGCGGAATTGGCGCGACGATTCGGATTACGAAAAAATGCTGCCAATCTTGTACGCTGACCGATTGTCACAAGGTTTGGAAGAAAGTGTCACTTTGCCCGATTACAAAACGTCGTTTGAAACGATGCCGGGGATGAACGTTCGCACGGGCGTCTTTTTGCTGGAACGCGACGGCGAACCTATCGGCTACAGCACAGTGCGCGCCGTTCCCGAAGCCGATGGCGCGATTCGTTATGCCCACTATGGTTCCGTGCTGCCCGCATGGAAACAGCGCGGCATCGGGCGCGCCATGATTCGACACAGCGAAAACGTTCTGCGCGAATTGGCGAAAACGCACGATGCGGACGCGCCAAAATTTTTCCAGACCTTTTTGCACAGCGCTCAAACCGGGCTCGTCCATTTGCTCGAACAAGAAGGATACGCGTCGGCGCGGTATTTTTTTGAAATGCTGCGCGAAACGTTGGACGAGATTCCTGAACATGATTTGCCGCCGGGCATCGAAACGCGTCCCGTTGAACCAGAACACTATCGCAAAATTTGGGACATGATGTTGGAAGCGTTTCGAGAACATTGGGGCGAAGAAATCCACACTGACGCGGATTTTCAAAACTGGCTCAAGCGTCCGCACTTGGACCCGACGTTGTGGCATATCGCGTGGGATGGCGACCGCGTGGTTGCCGTCGTCATCAATCAGATTGATGAGACCGATAACACGCAATACAACCGCCAACGCGGCTTCACCGAAGACATTGCGACCTTGAAAGAATATCGCGGGCGCGGCATCGCGCGGGCATTGATTGCGCGCGGCTTGCGGCAATTCCGCGCACGCGGCATGACCGAAGCCGCGCTCGATGTGGACGGCGAAAACGCGACGGGCGCGCTGCGTTTGTACGAAAAACTTGGCTATCGCCCTATTCGCACCGTAATGGCGTATCGCAAAAATTTTTAACGCGAAAAATGCTTCACATCTCACACCTCTCCAAATCCTACGGCGCCGCTACGATTCTCGACGACGTTTCATTCGTCTTGAATCGCGGCGAACGCGCGGGACTCGTCGGCGTGAACGGCGCGGGCAAGACGACGCTGCTGCGAATTATCGCGGGCATCGAACAACCCGATGCCGGGTTCGCGCGGCTCGAGGGCGCGCCGCGCCCAACGCTCGGTTATTTGCCGCAAGGGTTCAAGCTGGATGAAACGCTGACGCTCGACGCGTTAATTCGGCAGGGCATTGTCGCTTGGGAAAACGCGCGGCGCGCGATGGAAGAATTCGCGCAGCAATTGGGCGGCGACGCGGCGAATGAAAATTTACTCGCCGAATATGGCGCTGCCGTCGCGCGTTTTGAAGCGTTGGGCGGTTACGCCGTCGAAACGCGTTTGGACGACGTTCTGCGCGGTTTGGGGCTGGAGAAAGCTTTGCGCGAATTGCCGATTGCGGCATTGAGCGGGGGACAGCGCACGCGCGCGGGCTTGGCGCGTCTGTTGATTTCCGAACCGAGCGTTTTGCTTTTGGACGAGCCGACGAATCATCTCGACGTAAACGCGTTGGAATGGCTCGAAGCGTTTATTCAAAATTATGCGGGCGCGGCGTTGATTGTTTCGCATGACCGCGTGTTTCTCGACCATACCGTTTCGCAGATTCTCGAACTCGACGACATGACGCACCGCGTCACAATTTATCACGGCGACTATTCGCAATATGAATTGGCAAAGACGCGCGAACTTGAACAGCAATGGGCGCTGTACCAAGACCAGCAAGTGGAATTGGCGCGTTTGACGGACGCGGCGCGGCATTTGCGCGGAATTGCCAAATTTCGCAAGGGCGGCAAAGCGGACACGAATGATAAATTCGCTAAAGCATTTTTTGCGAATCGCGGCAAGGCAACTATCGCTCGCGCAAAAAGTATTGAAAAGCGAATTGAAAAAATTCAAACTGAAGATAGAGTTGCCAAGCCGAAAGCGGGTTACGCGCTGAAATTGGATTTTGGTGAAATGCCGCGCAGTGGGCAGATGGCGTTGAGTTTGGAAGAAATAGGTTTCACGTATCAGGTATCAGGTATCACGTCATCCGCAAGCAATCACCTGCAACACATCAATTGGCTATTTCGCCATATCAACGCGACTCTTGTTCACGGCGAACGCGTTGCGCTCATTGGCGCGAATGGGACGGGGAAAACGACGCTGTTGAAAATTATTGTGGGCGAATTGGAACCGACGGAAGGGAATGTGCGTCTGGGCGCGAATGTGCGAATCGGTTACATGCCGCAGGAACAAGAAATCCTAGACGCAGCACAAACGCCGCTCGGGCTGATTCGTTCCTTGATGCCCGTGGATGAAACCGACGCGCGTCATTTCTTGCATTATTTTATGTTCGAGCAAGCGGAAGTATTCACAGCCATCGGCAAATTGAGTTACGGCGAACGCGCGCGTTTGATTCTTGCAAAACTCGTGGCGGAAAAAGCGAACGTTTTGATTTTGGACGAACCAATCAATCATCTCGATATTCCGTCGCGCGAAAATTTTCAAACCGCGCTCGACGCGTTCCCCGGCGCCATTCTCGTCGCCGTCCATGACCGCGCGTTCATTCAGCGCTTTGCGACGCGGGTGTGGGAGGTGAAAAATCAGAGACTGGAGCTTGGAGATTAGGGCGATAGGGCGATAGTGCGATAGTGCGATAGTGCAATAGTGCGATAGTGCGATAGTGCGATAGTGCGATAGTGAATTTTGAATTTTGAATTTTGAATTTCGAATTTTGAATTTCGATTTTCGATTGACGCTTCACATTTCACGTTTCGCTTTCAGTCATCTACAACATTATGGACATTCTAAAAACTTTACCCGACGGTCTCATCATTCGCCGCGCGACGATGCAAGATACGGACGCGCTGGCGGAATTGCAGAAACACGCGTTCGCGCATCCCGACACGGGCGAATTGGTCGAAGGCATCACGCTTTGGACGCGCAATTTGATGAGCGGCAAACATCCTACGTTTCGCCCAAACGATTTTCTCGTCGTCGAGGACACCAAATCGCGCGCGCTCGTTTCGTGCATGTGTTTGATTTCGCAAACGTGGAAAATGAAAGACGTTTCGTTTGGCGTTGGACGCGTAGAGATTGTTTGCACGGACGCGACATATCGCAAGCGCGGCTTGGTGCGCGAGCAATTTTCCATCTTGCACGAATGGTCACGCGAACGCGGCGAAATGCTGCAAGCGATTACGGGCATTCCGTTTTACTATCGCCAATTTGGGTACGAGTATGCGATTGAACTCACCGCGCCGCGTCAAACGTTTGTGCCGCAGCAAATTCCACAACTGCAAAAAGATGAGAACGAAAAATTTATTTTACGACGCGCGCGCCAAGAGGATTTGCCGTTCGTCGCGGAAATGTACGAACGTGGACGCGCGCGCACGCTCATTCATTGCGAACGCGATTTGAAAATGTTCGAGTATGAACATTTCATCGAGGACGATGGGACGAACCAGTACGGCGCGTGGTGGGAAGTGATTGAAACAGCAGGGGGTGAGCGCGTCGGAACGTTGTCGCATCATCGCTATATTTTTCAAGGGCGCAATTTTGCAAGCTATTACGAAATCTTGCCACAATACGCGTGGGATGAGGTAACGCCCGCTGTGTTGCGCGCGCTGCATCGGCAAACGGAAACGATGCGAAATGTTGACGGAAAACCATTCTCGCATTTCGGCTGGTTTCTCGGGGCAAATCACCCCTTTTTCCAATGGCTCGGCGACAATTCTGCGCCGATGTGGCCCCCGTATGCGTGGTACATTCGCGTTCCCGATTTGCCCGCGTTCCTGAAACACATCGCGCCGATTTTGGAAAAACGAGTCGCCGCGTCCGATTTTCAAAATCATTCGGGCGCGCTGCGTTTGAATTTTTATCGTGACGGCGTCGAGATTATTTTTGAAAATGGACGGATTGCCAACGTTCAGGCGTGGCGCGCGACGGCGGGAGATTTTGGACAGAGTGGTTTCGGCAGCGCGATTTTTCCCGAACTCACCTTTCACAAATTATTGTTTGGGCATCGCTCACGCGCGGAATTGCAAGCCATGTTTCCTGATTGCATAATGGACACGGACAAAACCGCCGCGTTGATTGATGTTTTATTTCCCAAGCAGGTGACCAACGTTCTGCCGATTCATTAAGACCTGACACTGTACATCACAATTTCAGACACAGATTACACAGAAACCGCAGATTTCACGTTTTTTTCTGTGAAAATCTGTGAAATCTGTGTCCCAAAGTCAGATTTGTGATGTACTGCGTCAGGTGTCAAACGACAATGCAACAACTCACACCCAACCTCTGGATTAATTCCAGCACACTCTTTACCTATCACAGCGGCATTTTTGTTTCCGAAAATCGCGCGGCGATGATTGACCCCGGGCTCAAGCAAAACGAAATTGACGCGCTCGCGCAATTTGTGCGCGAACAAAATTGGCAGGTGGACGCGGTGATTCTCACGCACGGGCATTGGGACCACGTTCTCGGCGCGGCAGCGTTTCCGCACGCGCGCATTTTCGCGCAGCGCGAATTTGTCGCCGCGCCGCACAACAATCCTGCGCAGGTCGCGCGCCGCGTTCAAGAAAATCCGGGCTTGGGGCTTACAACGCCATTCGTCATGCCGACGCCGCACGAAACGTTTGATTGGCGAATGGTGATTGGCGTGGGCGCGCACTTTTTAGAGTTGCTTCATACCCCGGGCCACGCGCCCGACCATTTGTTTGTGTTTGAACGCAAAAGCGGAACCGTGTGGACGGCGGACATGTTGACGGACCAAGAAATTCCATTCGTCAGCGACAATCTCGCCGCGTTCGAACGCACGCTGAACCATCTCGACGCGAACGATTTTCAATTTTTGATTCCGTGTCACGGCGCGCCCACCGACGACGCGAACGAAATTCGCGCGCGCATCGAAAATGACCGCGCGTACATTGCTGAATTGCGCGGACGCGTCCAAGACGCGGTGCGCGCGGGAAAAAGTTTGGACGAAACAAAGGAACTGTGCCTCGACATTCCGTATCGTCAATCCGTTGAAAACAATCGCGGCGCGCATTGGCGCAATGTGGAAAGCGCGTACGTCGAACTCGGCGGAGTCGTCGCCGAACCCGTTGGCTGGGCGCGCGAGTAGATTGCGGAGATGCAAAGTTGCCGCGCGGCAAGCGGATGCTGCAAACGGATGTGGAAAGCGGATTAGCGGATAGCCCGCGCGCCGCAGCGATTTGTCATTTCGAGCGGCGCGAGAAATCTCTCTTGGCAAGGCGAAATTTCTCGAAATGACATACAAGCAATCAAAAATCAAAAATCAAAAATCAAAAATCAAAAATCAAAAATCAAAAATCAAAAATCGAAAATCGAAAATCGAAAATCGAAAATCGAAAATCGAAAATCGAAAATCAAAAATCAAAAATCAAAAATCAAAAATCAAAAATCAAAAATCAAAAATCAAAAATCTGAAATTTCCCCGGAGGTGTCCTATGAACCAACAATCTCATTTCTCCAATACCAATCACATTTCACTTGATTCAAGGAGAATCCATGTCTCTCGAACAAAACACCTCAGGCGCGGAGGTTACACAAGGGCGTTTTCAACTCGAAGGCGTTGTTTATAAAAAATCGCAAGGGCATTACGGCGTGCGCGTGAATGGAAATCTGATTGACTGCGAAATTTCGTCGCGCTTGCGCAAACAGTTGGAATATCCCATCGCCGCGCCGACGTCGCGTCGGCATCGCGTTCTCGACGTACACGAAATTCGCGTGATTGACCCGATTGCGATTGGCGATGTGGTGCAGTTTCTGCGCGTGGGCGATGGCGCGGGCATCATCACAAACGTTTTGCCGCGCAAAAATCAAATCGCGCGCCAAGACCCGGGCAAACGTCCGACGGAGCAAGTCATTGCCGCGAACGTTGATTACATGGCGCATGTGATTTCTGTCGCGCAGCCCGCGCCGCGTTGGGAATTGTTGGACCGTTATCTCGTCTCTGCCGAATACGCGGAAATTCCCTCGCTCATCGTTTTCACCAAAGCGGATGTATTGCATGACGGTTCGGTTTTTCCGCACATCGAAAATTATCGCCGCATTGGGTATCCGACGTTTTTGACAAGCGCGGCGACAGGGGAGGGGCTGAATGAATTGCGCGACGCGCTGCGCGACAAAATGTGCGTCTTGGTCGGAATGTCGGGCGTTGGAAAATCTATGCTGCTCAATGCGTTGCAGCCCGAACTCGCGCTGCGCGTGAATCAAATCAGCCGCGCGTCGGGCAAAGGCAAACACACGACGACGCATCTCGAAACGTTTGATTTCGATTTCGGCGGGCGCGTGGTGGATACGCCGGGCTTGAAATATCTGACGTTGTGGAACGTTCAACGCCAAGACATTGCCGCGTATCTGCCCGAATTTCGTCCGTATCTCGGCAAATGCAAATTTGGCGCGGACTGTACGCATGACCACGAACCCGCGTGCGCGATAAAACGCGCGGCGCAGGACGGCGCGATTTCGGAACAAAGATACGCGAGTTATCTGCATATTCGCGAAAAAACAAAATTGCCCAAGTGACATTCGTGCCATGACAAATATAACCAGGGAGACTCTCATGTTACTCGCCAAACCCATCGCATCCACGAATCCCGAATCAGAATGGCGCTTGGAAAAAGGAAAACGCGTCGCCGCGTTGTGCGCGCAGAACCCAAAATTGCGCGCGCTCGTCGTCGCAGGTTCCGTCGCGCGCGGTTGGGCGGACGAATGGTCGGACCTGGAACTTGGAGAGAATATGAAAAACAAATTGCCGCAAGGATTCACTCTGCGCGCGCCGACGCAAGACGACGCGCAAGCGGTTACGGATTTCATTGCCGCATGTGACACATTCGATTACGGCGAACCCGATTTGTCCATCGAAGACATTCGCGCGGATTGGCGGCGCGATGGCTTTGTGTTGGAGCGCGACGCGTGGCTCGTGCATGCGGGCGATGGGACGCTCGCCGCGTATGGGAACGTTTGGGACGCGGGCGACCACGCGCGCGTGGACCCGACGACGTGCGTGCATCCGAATTTTCGCGAGCGCGGTTTAGAAGATTTCCATATCGCGCAGGCGGAAGCGTGGACGCGCGCGTATGCGGGCAAAAAAAATGTCCAATGGATTGTCAACCGCGCACAATCGTTTTGGACGGAACGTTTTGAACAGCGCGGTTATCGCATCACGCGTCACGATTATGTGATGGAAATAGAGTTGAAGGAAAAATCGCCCGCGCCAATTTTGGCTGATGGTTTTGTGATGCGTGCCTTTGAACGCGGGCGCGATGAACGCGCGGTGTGGGCTTGTATTCAAGAAGCGTTTCGTGACCATCGCGGTCACAGCGACATGGAATTTGACGAATGGTGGCGCGGCTATGCGGAACATCCCGAGTGGTCGCCGGAACTCTCAACCGTTGTGACACAAGGCGACGAGGTGGTCGCGGCGGCGATGGCGTTTCATTCGTTCGCCGGCGGCTGGATTCGCCAACTCGGCGTGCGGCGTTCGTGGCGCAAAAAAGGATTGGGGCTTGCAATCCTAAACCGCGTGTTTAACGAATGTTACGCGCGCGGCATCCATAAGGTTGGCTTGGGCGTGGACGCCGAAAGTTTGACGGGCGCGACGCGTTTGTACGAACGCGCGGGGATGCAGGTACAAGTTCATTTCGTGCGCTATGAAAAGAATTTTGGATAAAAAAAAAGAGCGCGGCAAATTTGCCGCGCTCTTTTTTTCAGATTCAAAATATATTCGCATTGTTTTTCTATGCCTGTATGACCAACAGCCAAGCGATGAGCGCGGTTGTCGTCCAGAGCGCTCCAAAAAGATTTAGAAACCTTTTTTCTCCTATGTGCGCCAGCGTCAACGCGGCGGCAAGCACAATGACGCTGTTGACTCGATACACCGCCGCGGTTTGGTAGGAATGATGCGGCAAAAAAACAAGAAAGAGAAATGAGGCGAGCAAGCAAAGCGTATAGAGATTCTTCCATGCACGGCGCGCCAGAAACAAAGCGACGACCGCGGGGAGCGCCAAGAGGAAAAGCACAAAGGGGATAGATTCGCCGGCATTGTATAGCCCGCCGAACGGAATCAACTCGAATTGCGTGGCGCGAAAATCAAAACTCCACGCGCCAAAAAGCGCGCGCACGCCGAGCATCCACAGCAAATAGGGCAAAAAGGCAGCCAGACTGAACGGGATTACATTCCGCCATTTTTGTTCGAGCGCGAGAGTGAGCATTGCCGGGATAGAGAGCAATAGGGCGAATTCTTTGCCCAGCGCGCCAATGCCAAACAAAACGCCGGCAAGCAGATATTTTTTCTCTAGAAAAAAATAACAGCCCCACAACGCGAACGCAATCGCGGTGAGTTCGTTCAAATCATACAGCAGCGTTTGCGCCAATCCGATCCAGGCAAAAAAAACAATTGGAATCCATGGCGGCGCATTTTCGCGTTTGAGCAAAACGGCAAAAGCCATCGTCCCCAATGCGAGCGCCAGTATGTTTGTGACGACCAGCGTCACGGGCGCCCAATCGGCGCGTCCGAGCGCCATCAGATGCGCGATGAGCGGGTAGGCAATTCGCTGCGCGCGATAGGCGCGCTCTTCGACGAGGGGAATGCCTTGAAACGGATTGAGCGCAAGCAGATAGGAAAATTGACCGTCGTATCCTTGCGGAACGTTTGGGTCGCCGGCAAGCGCCGCCGGACTGAGGTTGACAAAGTACATGAAATCATTGTTGTGCAAAGCGAGCGTAACGCTTACAAGGCCAAGCGCATAAATCAGGGCGATAATTCCCCAGCCCAATTGAAATTGATTCCAGACGCGCTGAAAGGTATTTTTCATCTCGCCTCTCGCCCTGATTTATAAAGCCGCTTGTCTGAACCGAAAACTATGGCTGCGCAGATAACGTTTTGGACAACCGCGCACGGGTAAAAATAGGAAAGCGTAAAGCCAAATCGGCTTTACGCTTCAAACGAATGACGCGTGGCGGATGCGCGTTGGTTCATTACGCCGCCGCTTTTTCCTTTTTCCGGTTCCCGTTATGCCGCGTATTCGTATCCTCTTGCAGGAAAATCAACTTGCCGTCTTCCACGTCCGCCACCACGTGGTCGCCGTCGCGGATGCGTCCGTTCAACACGTCGAGCGCGAGCGGGTCGAGGACACGGCGTTGAATCGTTCGTTTCAAAGGACGCGCGCCGTATTTCGGGTCGTATCCTTCGTTCACTAAAAATTCTTTGGCTCGCTCCGTGAGTTCGATGCTGATGTGACGATCTTCCAAGCGTTTCGCCACCTGCTTGAGCAGAATTTCCACGATGCTTTTCAGATTGTCCATCGTGAGGCCGTGAAATACCACAATGTCGTCCACGCGATTCAGAAATTCGGGACGGAAATGTTTTCGCATTTCTTCCGTGACGCGGTTTTTAACGTTCTCCCATTCGCTGTCGGACATTTCACGTCCCGCGTACATCCCCAAAAACTCGCTGCCGATGTTGGAGGTCATGATGACGACCACGTTTTTGAAATCCACGACGCGCCCTTGTCCATCGGTCAAACGTCCGTCGTCGAGAATTTGCAGCATCACGTTGAACACATCGGGCGCGGCTTTTTCGATTTCGTCAAAGAGAACGACCGAGTACGGTTTGCGGCGCACCGCTTCGGTGAGTTGACCGCCTTCGTCGTAACCGATGTAACCGGGCGGCGCGCCAATCAAACGCGCGACGGTATGTTTCTCTTGATACTCGCTCATGTCAATGCGAATCATCGCGTTCTCGTCGTCGAATAAAAATTCCGCGAGCGCGCGCGCCAGTTCCGTTTTGCCGACGCCGGTGGGTCCGAGAAAGATGAACGAGCCGACGGGCCGCTGCGGGTCTTTTAATCCCGCGCGCGCGCGGCGCACCGCGTTCGCCACCACCACAATCGCTTCGTCTTGACCGACGACGCGCTCGTGCAAGCGCGCTTCCATCTGAATCAATTTTTGCACTTCGCCTTCCATCAAACGCGAAACGGGAATGCCCGTCCATTTCGCCACGACTTCGGCGATATTGTCTTCGGTCACTTCTTCATTCAGCAGCGCGCCCGATTTTTTCAACGCCGCAAGTTTTTCCGCGCTCTCGGCAATTTTCTTGTCGAGCGCCACCATCTTGCCGTACTGAATTTCCGCCGCTTTTTGATAATCGCCTTGCCGCGTGGCTTGGTCGAGGTCGTTGACGAGTTGGTCGCGTTCTTTTTTCAAATCCTGTTCCGAATTCATCAACTCTTTTTCTTGTTTCCAACGCGCGGTCAAGGCGGTGGACTGTTCGCTCAAGTTCGCCAATTCTTTTTCGAGATTCGCCAAGCGTTCGCGTGACGCGGAATCTTTTTCGTTTTTCAACGCGACGCGTTCGATTTCCAATTGACTGATGCGCCGTTGAATTTCGTCCAACTCGGCGGGCATCGAATCCAACTGCAAGCGCAAACGCGAACTCGCTTCGTCCACGAGGTCAATCGCCTTGTCGGGCAAAAAGCGGTCGCTGATGTAGCGATGGCTCAACACCGCCGCGGCGACGAGCGCGCTGTCGCGAATTTCGACGCCGTGATGACGTTGATACGCGTCGCGCAAACCGCGCAAAATGCTAATCGTGTCCTCGACGCTCGGCTCTTCCACCAGCACTGGTTGAAAACGCCGTTCGAGCGCCGCGTCTTTTTCAATGTACTTGCGATACTCGTTCAACGTCGTCGCGCCAATCGCATGCAGTTCGCCGCGCGCGAGCATCGGTTTAATCATGTTGCCCGCGTCCATCGAACCTTCCGCCGCGCCCGCGCCGACGATGGTGTGAATTTCGTCAATGAAAACGATGATTTGTCCTTCCGCGCTCGTGATTTCTTTCAACACCGCTTTCAAACGTTCTTCAAATTCGCCGCGAAATTTTGCGCCCGCAATCATCGCGCCAAAATCGAGCGCGATCACTTTTTTATCTTTCAAAGGTTCCGGCACATCGCCGCGCACGATGCGCTGCGCGAGTCCTTCGACAATCGCGGTTTTGCCGACGCCCGGTTCGCCAATCAGCACGGGATTGTTTTTGGTGCGCCGCGAAAGAATTTGCATCACGCGCCGCACTTCTTCATCGCGCCCAATCACGGGATCGAGTTTGCCCTTGCGCGCGAGTTCGGTCAAATCGCGTCCGTACTTTTTCAACGCTTCGTACGTAGCTTCGGGATTCTGCGAAGTGACGCGCTGGCTGCCGCGCACGCTGGTCAGCGCCTGCAAAATTTTGTCGCGCGTCACGCCGGCGCGATTCAAAATTTGGCTCGCTTTGCTTTCAACGTTGGCGAGTCCAATCAGGAAATGTTCCGTCGAAACGTACTCGTCCTTTAAACTGTCGGCGACAGTTTGCGCGTCGTCCAACACGCGCCCCGTTTGTCGCGCGAGGCCGATTTGGACCGCGCCGCCGTACGCCTTTGCCAATTTATCAATTTCGCTTTTTGCCTGCTGCGCGAGCGCGTCGGGATTCGCCCCCACCGCGCGCACCACTTGCGGCGCCACGCCGTCGGTCTGATTCAACAGCGCAAGCAAAAGATGTTCGGGTTCAATCGTGCTGTTTGAATTTTCGTGCGTGAGCGCCTGCGCGCCCACGAGCGCTTCTTGCGCTTTTTCAGTTAGTTTTTGCATATTCAGTGGCATAATAAATTTTCTCCGTCTCGCTCTTTTTGCGAATTTTCAATCGTTCTGTTTAGATTCTCTAGCGTCTCTGGCGCTGCAATCCATTTCATAAAATCTATCGCGTCGTCCAATCTGCCGCGCTCATTGATATTTGATTTCAAAACAACCGCGCTTGCCCTCTCACGCTGCTTACCTCCAATTCCAAGATAACCGCGCGATGTGAGAAAGCAAGCGCTGTGATATTTTACGTTTGACGAAACGTTACGGCAACGGTTGGAACGTTACAGCGAACGTTCCCTACATACGGTTGGAACGTTACAGCGAACGTTCCCTACATACGGTTGGAACGTTACAGCGAACGTTCCCTACATACGGTTGGAACGTTACAGCGAACGTTCCCTACATGCGGAACGTTACAGCAACGGTTGGAACGTTACAGCGAACGTTCCCTACATGCGGAACGTTACGGCAACGGTTGGAACGTTACAGCGAACGTTCCCTACATGCGGAACGTTACGGCAACGGTTGGAACGTTACAGCGAACGTTCCCTACTCTTCTGGCGTTTCTTCATCGCTCGCGGGTTTGGGCGCGGGTTTGGGCGCGGGTTTGACGCCCGGTTTCGCGGCAGGCGCGGCGGGTTTCGGCGGTTCCGGCGCTTCGAGCGCGTTCACCACATTTCGCACGCCGTCAATTTTTGCCGCGATTTCGCCGGCAGCTTTTTTCATGTCTTGCGACGGCACGCGCCCCTTTAAATAAATTTCGCCGAACGCGCTGCCGACGAGAATGCCCGGAAAACCGCCGCGCGTCCGCGCGTCATTGCCCAACGCCTGTCCGACGACGAGCTCCAAATCCGTGTCCACGTACAATTTATTGATCACATCCTTGACGCCCTTGGCTTGGATGATGACGTCTTCGGTCACTTGTTTTTCGGCGTGCGTGCGCACATGTCCGCCGATGGCGATGATGCCGTTTTGCGCTTGCATGTCCAGCGCATCCGTCCACACGCGCACGCCGGGATAAGCGATGAGCGCGTCGGATGCCGCGCGCACGAGCTCCTGGTCTTGTTCCGATTGTTTCGTCAGTGCTTCAGCCATTGCGATTGCTCCTTTTGGGTTTTTGCGTTTCAGTTTCGTACGTTCTAGCGCGCGGACGGCGCACCTGAATTTTAGCGGGCGTCGCCTGCGGCGCGTCGGTTGGGCGCGCCAAATCAGCGTCGGCGGCGGCGGGCGGCATTGCGATTTGATGCTCCTGCAAGATATTTTGCAGCGCCTCCACTTTTTCGGTGAGATGGAGAATCACTTCGACGCCGGCGAGATTGACGCCCAAATCTTCCACCAGACGCGCGATTTTACGCAAGCGCTCGATGTCATGCTGCGAATACAACCGGATGCTGCCGCGCGAACGTTTGGGTTTCACCAAGCCGGCGCGTTCGTAATAGCGCAGCGTTTGCGGATGCATTTCGACCAACCGCGCGGCGACGCTGATGACAAACATCGGTTCATCCGCCGCCGCGGCGGCTTTAACCAAATAGACCGGCATACTATATCACCTTTCCCATCCAATTCAATTTTTGTACGGCTGGCGCGTTGGGCGCGCGTCATTTCCGGCGCAGCGCGGCAAGCTCGCGAAATAATTCCTGTTCCTGTTTGCTCAATTTTTCCGGCAAGATAATTTTGACGCGCGCGAACAAATTGCCGAACGCGTTGGGTTCGTTCAACTTGGGCATCCCTTTGTTGGCAAGCCGAAACGATTTGCCGTTTTGCGTTTCCGGCGGAATCTTGAGCAGCAAGCTCGCGCCTTTGGGCGTGGGCACAGCCACTTCGCCGCCCAAGAGCGCGGTGTACAAATCCACCGGCGTCTCGACCGTCAAATCATCGCCATTGCGCTCAAACCGCGCGTCGGGCAGAACTTCGATATTGAGAAACAAATCGCCGGCAGAGCCGCCGCCCGCGCCTTGCCCGCCCTGTTTTGCCAAACGTACGCGCGAGCCGGTGCGCACGCCGGGTTTGATGTCCACTTCGATTTTTTTGCCGTCTTTTTGCAAAAGTCGTTTCGTGCCGGCGTACGCTTCTTCCAGCGTGACCTGAACGGGCTGTTCGATATCGTGTCCGCGTAAATTTGCGCCCGAGGCGCCGCGGCCGCTGAAACCGCCCGCGCCGCCAAAGCCGCCGCCGAAAAAGGTGCGAAAGAAATCGGACGCGCCGCCCAAGTCGCCAAAAATTTGTTCAAACTCTTCGGGCGTCGCGGTGCGATACGAGCTGCGTCCGCCGCCGCGTCCGCCGTTGCTGCCGCCCATGTCGCCCCACGTAAAGGGAGCGCCGCCGCCCGCGCGTTGATATTGTTCGTACTCTTGCCAATTCGCGCCGAGCGCATCGTACTTTTTGCGCTTTTCGGCGTCCCCCAATACTTCGTACGCTTCGTTGACTTCTTTGAATTGCTGCTCGGCGTTTTTATCGTTGGGATTGACGTCGGGATGCAATTTGCGCGCCAATTTACGGTACGCCGCCTTGATGTCCTTTTCGGCGGCGTCCTTGGACACGCCTAAAACCTTGTAATAATCTTTATAGTCCATGCGACAGACGCCTTTCCCCAAAAAATACGCGGGCGCGTGCGCCCGCACTCTGCTGCCGATTATAGCGCTTGCTATAACCCAAGTCAATAGATTTATAAGAAATTTTAACGGAAACTTGATAATGATATTATCAACTCTATTGACAACTTGATTGGTAGTGTGTATAATGGGTCTGAAAAACGTTCGGAACGATTCAATTCAATGGTATGCAGGAGGTACCCGTATGAACAAAATTATGCGTTGGCAGCCCGCCGGCGATTTGGTCTCGCTGCGCGAGGCGATGGACCGCTTGTTTGAGGATTCGTGGGTCGGCGCGCAGCCCTGGAATTTCCCGGCGCCGTGGACGGAACCCGCGCTGGATGTGTTCGAGACCGCCGATCACCTGACGGTCAAAGCCGCCATTCCCGGCGTGAAACCGGAAGATGTCGAAATCACCGTGACGGGCAATGTGCTTGCCATTTCGGGCGAGGCGAAATCCGAATCCGAAACCCAGGACAAGAATTACCTGCGGCGCGAGACGCGAATGGGCGCGTTCAGCCGCATGATTGAATTGCCCGCCGGTTTGCAGACCGACAAAGCCGACGCCAAATTTGAAAACGGCATTTTGACCGTCGAATTTCCCAAAGCGGAAGAGGTCAAACCCAAGAGCATCAAAGTTAAACCGGTTGTGAACGCCGCCAGCCCGTCCAAGAATTAACGCCGGATAAAATGAAAAAAAAAAAGACCGCCGAGTTTTCGGCGGTCTTTTTTGCTTATGGCACCAACGTGGTTGTCGGGATTGCTTGCGCCGGCGCGGCTGTCCGTTGCGGCACCGTAAAGATACTGGACACAATCATGCTCAGGATCACCAAGACGCCGACGACGACGAAAATCATGCTGGCGATTTTGAGCCCGCGGTTCTGGGATTGCTGCGTTTTCTTTTGCGGCGCTTTGCGCGCTTTGGTCATACCAACTCCTCCTGAAATAATACGACGCAGATTATAGCGCCAAGTGCAGCGACTTGCTAATTTTCGCGCATGAAAAAAATGCGCCGCGCAAGCGTTGCGCGGCGTCGTGTGATTTCTACGCTCCGGCTTGGCCCGGCGTCAAACGCGCGCTGAGCCGCTGCGTCCACCAGCGAATGCCGAGAAGAATGACAACCCAATATAGGATATACGCCGCCACTTCTAACTGGGTGGGCGAATCGCTATATCCCGTTAGCGCGCGCAGAATCGAACCGAGCGCCGAGTTGTTTGGCAGGACGGACGCGAAATTCCACGCTTGATGCGTCAAGACGGGCAGCCAGCCAATTTCTTGAAATTCATGTACGGCTTGGGCAAAGAGACCGGCGGCAAAAATGAGCAGCAAAATGCTGGTGACGTCGAAAAAAAGTTTTACGTTCAGCCGCAGCGCCATCGCATAAATGGCATAGCCCGCGGCGATGGCGAGCGTCAGCCCGATGAGACTGCCAAACAGCGTCGCGGCGGCGTCCGTCGCAAACGCGCTCGCGGATAAAAAAAGCGCCGTCTCGATGCCTTCGCGGAATACGGCGATAAAGGTCAAGACAAAAATCCCCAGCGGTACGTTGTGCGATAAAGTAGATTGCACGCGCGATTCCAAATCGCGTTTCATGTACCGCCCTTGATAGCGCATCCAAAAAATCATCCACGTCAAAATCAAAACCGCCAGCAGCATCATCGTGCCTTCAAAAATTTGTTCGTACGGCTCTTCCAAACTCATGCCGATAATGAAAAGCAGTATGGTGGCAAGAATACTGACCGTGAGCGCGACGGCGACGCCCACCCACGCCCAACGCGTTTGGCGCGCCTGTCCGACCTTGACCAGATAACCGAGAACGATGCCCACAATCAGCGCGGCTTCGAGGCCCTCGCGAAATGTAATTAGTCCTGCTGCAAGCATAATGAAGCGAATCCTTTGCAGAGAAAATTATTGCACGACCAGCGTGCCTTCCATACCCTGTTCCAAATGACCGGGCAGACCGCAGACGATGCGATAGACGCCGGGCGTCGCGGGCGCGGTGAAAAAACTTACTTTGGCGCTGCCCGGTTCGACTTCGGATTCGAACGCGATTTGCGCTTCATCGTCCGCGTCGAACGGCATGGTCACTTGCGCGCCTTCTTTGAGCAAGACCCATTCGTGTTCCTCGTTGCTCTCGTTCATCATGCGGAGCGTCGCGCGTTCGCCCGCGCGCACAGTCCATGTATTGGGGGTGAAACTAAAATCGCGGGCGACGGTACTAATAACTTGTACATTATTTTGACCGCACGCCGTCAAAGTAAGCCAAGCAAAGGCAAAGATTGCCGAGTATCGAAACGTTTTGCCGATTACATCTAATGAGCGTTTGTCATTCACTTTGATTCGCAGTACAATCCTTTCGATTTTTTTAACGACGGCGATAACGCTTTCCTGTCAATTCCGCCTGTTAGTATAGCATTACAAATTGCAGGGATGTATTAGACTTGTATAAAAAATCCTCGCGCGCCAACGCGCAAGGGATGACGCAAAACCGATTATGCCTCGCACTCGCATTGTTTGCACGCTGGGTCCCGCCACGGACACGGCTGAACGTCTCCGCGCGTTGATTCACGCCGGGATGAATGTGGCGCGCATCAATTTTTCGCACGGCACGCTCGCCGACCACGAACGCCGCGTGGCAATGCTGCGCGCCGTCGCCGCGCAAGAAAACGCCATCGTCGCGCTGTTGGGCGATTTGTCGGGGCCCAAATTGCGCGTGGGCGATTTGCCCAATCATTCTTTGCGGTTGCAGCCCGGCGAGCTGGTCACGTTCGCGCTGGACGAACGCGCAGCGCCATCCGCCATTCCGCTCGATTTCCCGTTTCTCGGCGACGCGCTTCACGCTGGCGACCAGATTTTATTGGACGATGGCGCGGAACAGGTCGAGGTCGTTGCCGCCGACGCACGCGAAATCCGCGCGCGGGTGATTACGGGCGGCGAACTCAAATCGCACAAGGGCGTCAATTTGCCGAACGTCATTCTGCCGATTCCCAGTCTCACCGCCAAGGACCGCGCCAATGCCGTTTGGGCGATTCAAAACGATTTTGATTTTTTGGCGCTCTCGTTCGTGCGCCGCGCGGCGGATGTGGCGGAATTGCGCGATATGCTGCGCCAGCAAGCGGCGCACATTCCGATTATTCCCAAAATCGAAAAGCCGGAAGCGGTGCAGGACATTGACGCGATTTTGCAGCAGAGCGACGGCGTGATGGTGGCGCGCGGCGATTTGGGCGTCGAGATGCCCGCCGAGCAAGTCCCCATTACGCAAAAGATGATTATTCGCAAAGCCAACGCGCTCGGCATTCCGGTGATTACGGCGACGCAGATGCTCGAATCCATGATTGAGAAACCGCGCCCGACGCGCGCCGAAGCGAGCGATGTGGCGAACGCGGTGTTGGACGGCAGCGACGCGGTGATGCTTTCGGGCGAGACGGCGGTGGGCAAATATCCGGTGGAAGCGGCGCAGGCGATGGCGCGCATCGCCGAATACACGGAACATTTTATGCGCCAAGAGTACGTCAATCCGCCCGCGCTGCTGCTGCAAGGACAGACGATTACGGATGCGATTGGCGAAAGTACGGTGGAACTCGCGTGCGACTTGAACGCGAAATTAATCATTACGCTTACGTCGTCGGGGTACAGCGCGCGCATGGTGGCGCGGCATCGTCCGCCCGTGCCGATTCTGGCGGTGACGGTTGAGGAACGGGTGCGCCGTCGTTTGGCGTTGGTGTGGGGGGTTCAATCGGCATGCGTGCCAGAGCAGCGCGATATTGAACGATTGGTGCGCGACGCGCTGCGCGTGGCGTTGGAACAAAAATTGGCGCTGCCCGGCGACCGGGTGGTGATAACGGCGGGCGTGCCGTCGGGCATTAGCGGTTCGACCAATATGATTCAGGTGCGAACGGTTTGATTATAGAATTCCCGCCGCCGAATGAATTGGGCGTCTCAAAAAGATGAAAATCAGTTGGAAACTGATTTCGCCAACAGCCGCCGAATGAATTCGGCGTCTCAAAAAGATGAAAATCAGTTGGAAACTGATTTCGCCAACAGTATCAATCTTGTAGTTACCGCGCGCGACGCGCCCATCCGTTTTGTATCCGCTGTCCGTCATCCCGCTTGTGCGTTTGGAGATGTGCGCGCGACGACGGATTTTGGATTTACGGGACAAAGGCGGTTATCGCATCATTGTCCTTCTGCCGGCTGTGCGCTCGGCGGCAGCGGTTTTGGCGTTTCGGGCGACGGCAAGGGCGGCGGATTTTCGCGGCGCGGTACGCGCGCGGGCGGCGGCGGCGGAGTTGTTATCGTGCGTCCGACCGTCGGCGTACCTTGCGTTTCGCCGCAGTACGGACAGACATTCCATTTCAAATTCAACACCCGTCCGCAGTGATCGCATTTTTTATGCAGCTTGGTGTGACAATTCGGGCAGACCAAAAAGTCGGGCGCGATTTTGTGATGGCACACTGGGCACACTTGGCGTTCTTCAATGTCTTGGAGCATTGCCTCGCCCGCGAGTTCGCGTTCGTATTTTTCCGCCAACGTTTCGCGCGGGCGCAAAATCATGTACAGCAGCAAGCCGGGCAGATTGAAAATGACGACGAGCGCGACGGAAAGAATTTGAGTGAAAATATCGCGCGAGCGCGAACGCGCGTCGCGGAACGTCCACACAATCATCGCAATCCACAGCGCAAACAGGTACGCGCCCAAGCAGGCGACGAAAAATTGCAGCGCCGAAGTAAATCCGGAAAGGTCGGGCAATTGAGGCATTACGGTTCCTTACAAAATTGGGTTTTGCGCCGCGACAGGGCTTGCGCGCGACAACGCAGCGATTATAGCATTATCCGCGCCGAGAACGAAAAATGGAGCGGAACGTCGTTATCCGCGCAAGCGCGCTCTTTGTGGTATAATCGTTTCACGCAGCCGCGCCGCGCGCTGTGCGGAGGATTTACGGTATGGACATGGTGGAAGTTTCCATTGACAGTATTCGCGTGAGTTTAGTGTCCCATCATCGCATTGTGGTTCTCAAGGACGGTGACGACCGTTATCTGCCCATTTGGATTGGACCCTTTGAAGCGGACGCCATCACGATTGCGCTGCAAGGCGGCGATGTCGCGCGGCCTCTGACGCATGATTTGATGCGTAATTTGATTGCCATGACCGGCGCCAGCGCGCAGCATATTTTGGTCAGCGAATTGCGCGACGATATTTTCTTTGCCCATCTGGTCTTGGACGTCAATGGGCGTCATGTCGAAGTGGATTCGCGCCCCAGCGATGCCATCGCGCTTGCCGTGCGGCTCAAATGTCCGATTTATGTTTCCGACAGCGTGATGGAAAAAGCGTCCATTACGCCCAGCGTCAGTCTGGAAACCGTCACCGCCGAAGAGGTGGAAAGACTTTCGGCGTTTCGTGACCTCATCGAAGACCTCGATTTGTCCGACCTCGATTCCGAATCGGACCATCCCAAACTCGAAGACTAGATTTTTTATTCCCGTCAGTCGGCGCCGGACGCTATTTTTGTGCGCCCGTCACAGAACAAACATTCTAATTGAACGCCATGTTGGATACTTCTCTGCGTCATCGTCTGGAAGCGCCGCCGCAGCCCATCGAACGGCAAATGCCTTCGAACGTTGAAGCTGAGCAAGCGGTTTTAGGTTCGCTCTTGTTGGACGGCGAAGCGCTGACGCGCCTCGTCGGCTTTTTGCGCGCCGGCGATTTTTATCTCGAAAAACATCGCTGGATTTTTCAAGCCGCGCTGGACTTGCACGACCGCCGCGAACCGATTGATATTCTCAGCGTCAGTACCGCGTTGGACGCGCAAGGTCATCTCGCAGGCGTCGGCGGCATGGCGTATCTCACCGCGCTGCTCAACGCCGTGCCGACGGCGGCGCATGCGGAGCATTACGCGCATTTGGTGGAACACACCGCGCTGGAACGGCGTTTGATTCAGGTCTCGACTGAAATCGCGGAATTGGCGTACGACGGCGAGGTCGAGGTCAAGGAAAAAATTCAACGCGCCGAGAAATTGGTGTACGACATTTCGCAGCAGCGCGAAGCGCGCGATTTGATTCCAATTCAAAAAGCGGTGGACACGTGGGCGGATCGCATGGAACGCCTGCGCGACCACGAAGCCGACCTGTTGGGCGTTGCGAGCGGTTTTATTGATCTGGACAAGGTGTTGGGCGGACTGCAAAAAAGCGATTTGATTATTGTGGCGGGACGCCCCGGCACGGGCAAAACGAGTTTCGGCCTTTCGATTGCGTACAACGTTGCGGTCAAGAGTCACAAGCGCATCGCGATTTTTTCGTTGGAAATGTCCGCCGCGCAATTGGTGGAACGTTTGATTTCCCAAGTCGCGGACACGATTGCGAGCGAGTACCCGGGCCGCTTTGAAGATTTGCGCGTGGATTCGCAGCGCTTGCGAACGGGCGACGTGACTGAAGACCAGTACGTGATTTTGGCAAAGGCGATGGGCGAATTGGCGCAGGCGCATATTTACATTGACGAATCGTCGCTCGTCACGCCCATCGAGATGCGGAGCAAAGCGCGCCGTTTGGCGGCGGAATTGAACGGTCTCGATTTAATCATCATTGATTATATGCAGTTGATGAATGACCGCAGCCGTTCGGAAAATCGCGTGCAGGAAATGTCCAACATTTCGCGCCAGTTGAAATTTCTCGCGCGCGAGTTGGACGTGCCGGTGATTGCCATGTCGCAGCTTTCGCGCGCGGTGGAAAACCGCACCGATAAACGACCGCAATTATCGGATTTGCGCGAATCGGGTTCGATTGAACAGGATGCGGATGTGGTGGTGATGCTGCATCGCGAAAAAACGTACTATCCCACGCTCGAAGCGTGGCAGCGCGTCTTTCCGAACAAGGACTATCCCGAAAATATCGCGGATGTCATTATTTCTAAACATCGTCACGGTCCGACGGGCGAATTTAGAATGTTCTTTGACGAAAAGCGCGCCAAGTACGCCGATTTGGCGGCGCTTCCGGGAGGATAATTTTAGAATTGCGATTTTTGATTTTCGGCGATATGGCTCGCATGAAAATCGCCAAGCGCAATCCAAAATCGAGAATGAAATTCGCGGGCATTCCTTCCGGGCGGCTCGAATTCACTCCGGTCCCGAACGTGATTTTTAGCGAGCTGCTGCCGCTCTTGGACGATGCGGCGGCGCTGCATGTCACGCTGCATATTTTCTATTTGCTCGCGCAAAAAAAGGGCAGCCCGCGTTTTGTCACGTACGACGAATTGCGCGCGGACGGAACTCTGATGCGCGCGTTGGCGTATCAACCGCGCAATCTGAAAAGCGGTTTGGACAAGGCGACGGCGCACGGCGCTTTGTTGCGCGCAGAGGCGGACGGCGCGGCGTGGTATTTTTTCAATACGCCGGAAGGGCGCAAGGCAGTGGCAGAAATCGAACGCGGCGAATGGAACGTCGCGCCCGACGCGCGCGCGACGCCGCCGCCCGCGCTGGAGACGCCCAATATCTTTAAATTGTACGAACAGCATATCGGACCTTTGAATCCGCTGATTGCCGAAGAGTTAAAAGAGGCGGAGCGCGATTATCCGCCCGATCTTATTTTGGACGCGTTCAGAATTGCCGCCGAAAATAATGCGCGTTCGTGGCGCTATGTGAACAAGATTTTGATGGACTGGACGCGCAAAAAGCAATATGAAAAAACTCGCAGACCTGCTACAAAACGGCGACCTGTCGTTACCGGAAAATTGGCGGACGTCGTCAAACCAAAATAGCGTTTGCCCGTTGTGCGGCGGGCCCGCGCTCTGCGGCGGCGTCGGCTATGTGCGTAAAGATGTGCCGGTGGGGCATCCCGATTTCGGCAAAGCGTTCCCCTGTCCCTCGCGTCCCGTGTCGAACGCGCCTGCCGTGGCGAGCAGTCTTTCGGAAGCGTCGGGGATTTACGCGCTGGGACACATGACGTTCGATAATTTTATTCCGCAAGGTCTGGGCCTCGTACCCGAACGTCAAAAAAATTTGCAGCGCGCGTATGACGCGGCGTTTCAATTTGCCCAAGAGCCGCACGGATGGATTTTGTTCAAGGGCGGTTTCGGCGCGGGCAAAACGCATCTCGCCGCGGCGATTGCGAATTATCGTTTGCAATTGGGTCAGCCCGCGCTCTTTATCGTCGTTCCCGATTTGTTGGACTATTTGCGCGCGACGTATTCGCCCAACAGCGCGGCGACGTATGACGAACGTTTTGAAGCGCTGCGCGGCGCGCCGCTGCTGCTGCTCGACGATTTCGGTTCGCACAGCGCGACGCCGTGGGCGCAAGAAAAATTGTTTCAACTGTTGAATTATCGCTACAACGCGCAGCTGCCGACGGTGATTACGACGAATCAAGAATTGGAAGAAATTGATTTGCGTTTGCGTTCGCGTCTCGCCGACGTGACGCTGTGTCGAATCGTGCATATCAACGCGCCCGATTTTCGGCAAAGCGGCGCGAACCGCGTCGAGTCGGAACTTTCGACGCTGCATTTGCATCGCGACCAACGCTTTGACAATTTTGATTTGCGCGAACGCGAAATGACGCGCGAGGCGCGCGACGCGTTACGCATGGCGTACGAGACGTGCAAACATTACGCCGACGCGCCCGAAGGATGGCTCGTCTTGGCGGGCGAATACGGCAGCGGCAAAACGCATCTCGCGGCGGCGATTGCCAACGCGCGCGAAGCGCAAGGCGACCAACCGCTTTTCATTGTCGTGCCGGACTTGTTGGATCATTTGCGCGCGACCTACAATCCGCACAGTCCGGTTTCCTACGACCGCCGTTTCGACGAGATTCGCAGCGCGCCGTTTTTGGTGTTGGACGATTTGGGCACCGAAAGCGCGACGCCGTGGGCAAAAGAAAAATTGTTTCAAATCGTCAATTATCGTTACGCCGCGCGCTTGGCGACGGTCTTTACGACCTCGCAAACGCTCGACGAAATCGAACCGCGTTTGCGTTCGCGCATGATTGATTTGCGGCGCTGCACCATCATTTCCGATTTCGCGCCCAGTTATCGCGGCGAACCGAGAACGACGGGCGGCGCAAGAAAAAGACGCGCCAAAAAGTGAAAAACGAGATGATTGCGCACATTCCGTCCCCCAATTTATTTTTGGCAATTTTTCAAGCGCTTGTATAATGACGCCCGTTTGAGATGCTGTCACCCCGCACGCATTGACGCGCCGAGGCGCCCGCAGCGCTTGCGTCGCGCGCGTTCCCTGTCTTGTCGTTCCGCCGCGAGTCAGTCCGCTCCATTTGCTATCGTTTCTTTTTCGTGAGAATCTCCAATGACTCTAAAGACCCAAGTCAAAAAGATTTTTTGCGACAGCTGCGCGATAATTCGCAAGTATGCGGAAAAAAACGACAAAATTAACCGTTCGCGCGTTCAATCGTCCGATTCCGCGCGCGCCGCAAATCCAAACTGTCGGATGAGCAAACAAAACTTTTCTAACCCGTGAATTCTATGGGAGGTATGTTCGTCGCATGAAGTTGAAACGCATCGTTTCGATGCTGATGTTGTGCGCTGCCGCGTTGGCGGTTTCGTTGGCGTGCAGCGTCAGTACCAATTTACCGTTTGTGTCCAAAGCTGAACCCACGTCAACCCGTCGTCCGACGCGCGTCGCGCGCGCCACGTTCACGCCGCTGCCGCAGGCAACCGAGGTTCCAACGTTGGAACCGACCCAAGAACCCACCCAAGTTCCGCCGACCGAGGTTCCGCCGACGGACGTTCCGCCGACCAAGAAACCGGCGGTCAAGGCGACCAAAGTTCCGCCGCCGCCGCCGCCGCCACAGCCGACGACTCCGCCGCAGCCCGTCGCCACCGAAGCGCCCAAGTTTCCATACAAAGCGTCCATTGTCACATGCACCCACGCCGGCAACGCCTATATCAAAGGTTCCGTTTGTAATGACAACAAATGCAACTCGAAACTATCGGGCATGATTGTGGTCATGTCGGACGCGCCGCACGGCACTATTCTGGACAAGGTAAAAACCGACGTGAGCGGCGATTTCACGTTTACGCGCAGCGGCAGCGGGCCCGTCAACAATGAAAGCTGGTATTTCTGGGTCGTCAATGCCCAAGACCAACCGTTGTCGGACGCCGGCGGCCCCGTCCAACTGGACATGGGACATAATGAGGACAACTTGATTAACAAGTGTCCGAATACGGCAGCGTTTATCTCTTTTTTCAAGCCATAATAATTTCCAGTTTCATGTCACACTTCTTGCACCCGCTAGTTCAGCTCGCGCGTCATTCGCTTGACGAATATGTGCGGCATGGTCAGCGCGTGCCAACGCCCCACGCGCTGGAATATGTCCCGTATCTCGACGCGCGCGCGGGCGTCTTTGTCTCGCTGCACAAAAAAAACGGCGACCTGCGCGGCTGCGTCGGAACGTTCATGCCCACCCGCGCGAACGTGGCGGAAGAAGTGATTGAAAACGCGATTGCGGCGGCAACGCGCGACCCGCGCTTTTTTCCGCTTCAAGAAAACGAGCTGGACGACCTCGATATTTCGGTGGACGTATTGAGCGAACCCGAACCGATCGCGTCGCTTGCGGAATTGGATCCGCAAGTGTACGGCGTGATCGTTTCCGACCGCAATGGGACGCGGCGCGGGCTGCTGCTGCCGATGTTGGATCAAGTTACGACGGTCGAACAGCAAGTGGCGATTGCGAAACAAAAAGCGTCCATTGACGCGGACGAACCGACGCTGCTGTGGCGTTTTCGCGTCCAACGCTTTTATTAAACGGAAACGGTTTTGAGAACGCGTTCCCTGCAATTTTGGATTTTGATATTGGTTGCGTGCAGCGCGCTGCTGGCGTGTCGCACCGCCGATTTATTTTTCAACGCGACGGCGCCGCGTGTGGCGCAAAACGAAACGGCGCCAACTCGGCCCGCCGCGACCGCAACGCATCGCGCGCCGACGCAGGCGCGTCCGACGCGTCTGCCGACGGAGCTCCCCACCGAAATTATTTTCACCGCGCCGCCGCCGCCGACCGAAATTCCGCCCACCGCGCCGCCGCCGCCGACCAAGCCAAAGCCCGCGCCGACAAAAAAGCCGCTGCCGACCGTGCCGCCAACGCCGTCGGGTCCAACCGCAACGCCCGCCCCCACGCGCTGCCCCAAAACATACTGCGTGGTCTATCGCGGTTGCCAAACCGACGCGGGGAACACAATCATCGAAGGCATCGTCTATAACAACGGCGTCCCTGAAAATGGCGTGGCAGTGCGCGTGGCAAAAGCCGAAGGCGCGTATCCGATGGTGGATGATTTTGTCAGCGGCACCGACCCCATCAATCCGGGACAACCCGACCCGAATAATCCGGGGCGATACATTTTACAAATCGTGGCGGGCGCGCCGCGTGAGGGGAACTGGTGGGTTTTTATCGTAGATCGAGCCAACGGAACCAAACAAATTTCCGAAGCCAAACTGATTCACACCAACGACGACGCGACCAATCCCGTGAATTGTCAACACGCGTTCGTAGATTTCGTACGTTGAACCGCCATGTCGAAACCGCGCTGATAATTTGCGGCGCGATTCTTTTTTCTTTCGGTTGCAGTTTATCGCTCAACGTTTCGGGTCCCGGCGACAGCGCGACGCCTACCGCCGCCGCCGAAAACGTTCAACTCGCGGTCGAGCGCACGCTCACCGCGCTGGCGCGCGCGCTCCAAAATAACCCCGACCAGTCCCAAGCGACGCCCGACGCCACGATGATCGCCGCGCGCGTACCGACTTTGGTGGCGGAGGCGTTCTTGACGCTGCAGCCGACCGAGCTTCCGCCGTCCGCCACGCGCGTTCCGCAGCGTCCCGCCAACACGTCCGTTCCGTCTACGCCGGTCATTTTGATTGCAACCGCGACGCCGCTGCCCACCGCTACGCCATTGCCCACCGATACGCCGCTTCCGACGGACACGCCCATTCCAACCGCAACTTTTACCCCGACGCCGACCAACACCTTTACGCCGACGGTGGTCCCGACGCATTGCCCCCAACAGTTTTGCGTCATTATGCAGCGCTGCGAACCGGGCGAAAATACGCGCGCGGTCGGAACGATTTACGAAAACGATAAACCGAAAAATGGCGTGCGCGTGCGCGTCTCGTACATGATGGGCGGACCCCCGGTCATTCCCGATTTTATTTCCGGCAATGACCCGAACAATCCAAGTCAGCCCGACCCACTGCGTCCGGGGTATTATCAATTGGGTTTGCTCGAAGGCGGCGCGCTGGCGGGCAATTGGTGGGTTTTCATCGTGGACGAAAAAAATCAGACTCTATCCGAAGGGCGTTATTTCAACACCCAAGAACAAACGACCGCGACGTCGTGTCAGATTGGCGTCACCGATTTTTATCGTTGACGCGCGGGTGTGCTAAAATTGTTTGCTCCGCCAAAAAAAATTCAAATGCCAATGCGTTCGCGTTCTCTCTTGTTCATTCTGGCAGCCATGTGCGTTTTGTTGGCGTGCCGCACCACAGACCTGTTGGGCGGCGCGAACAAGGCGCGCGCCGTGCCGACGCGCGAGCCCGTTCCGCAAGCGACCAAGCCGCCTGCCACGCGCGACCCGCTCGGCGATTTTGAATTTTTGCCGCTCGGTACGCCGCACTGCGGCGTGGGCGACAATAGCGCGTCGGTGGTGCGCGGGCGCATTTTGGAAAATAGCGCGCCGCTCGCGGGACAGCGCGTTACCGCGTCTGCGGGCCCCGGCGGCGAACCCATCAGCGATGAACCGGCTGTTTCCAACGAACAGGGCATTTATCAAGTGACTTTTGTGTGCGACGGTAAAGCGTGCGACGGCGCGTTCTGGATTTGGACGGTGGACGACCAGATGCGTCAGACTTCGCCGTTTGTAAAATTCATTTTCGACAATCAATGTCGCCGCGGCGCGCTCGACTTTGACAAACGGTAGACGAGGTTTCCATGCCACAACGTTTTTCCTTTGCGCTCATTCTTTGCGCCATCGCGTTATTTTTGCTCGCCTGTCGGACCGCCGATCTCTTGGCCGGCGCGGAACCGACGGCGACGCGCGCGCGCGTCACGCGCGCGTCCCAGCGCGCGACCTTTACGCCCATTCCGACGGCGACCGAAATTCCTCCGCCGACAGAGACGCCCGAACCGACGGAACCGCCGCCCACCGACGAACCGACGCAGCCGCCGCCGCCGACCAAGCGGCCCCCGACCAAACGTCCGCCGACGGCAGTTCCGCCAACTCACACCCCGCCGCCGCCTACGCCGCAGCCCAGTCCGACCGTATTTTTTCTCTGGACGACCGCCGGCAACGCGTCATGCAGCGAGGGTTCGGACAGTGAATCTTCGGTTTCGGGAAAAATTACCGCCAATGATAAAGGCGCGGTGGGGCAGCGCGTGCAGGCATCGTCCGGCCCGGGCGGTTCGCCCATCAGCGATTATCCGGCGGAATCCAACGCGAACGGCAATTATAAAGTCACGTTCATTTGCGGCGGCAAAGCGTGCAATGGCGATTTTTGGATTTGGATGGTGGACCCGTCAGGGCGCCAAATTTCGCCGTTTGTAAAATTCCATTTTGACGACAACTGCCGCAAAGGGACGCAGAATTTTCAAAAACGCTGACGCGACATGAAAATTGCCGTCGGTTCGACCAATCCCACCAAAACGCGCGCCGTCGCAAACGTGCTGCGCGTTTTGTATTCCGATTTGGAAATCGCGGCGCTTGAGGTTTCGTCCGGAATTTCCGCGCAGCCCATCGGCGATGCAGAGACGCGGCGCGGCGCCTACAATCGCGCGCGCGCCGTTTTGGAATTGACCGACGCGGCTTGGGGTTTTGGTTTGGAAGGCGGCGTGATTGAAACCGAGTTTGGCGTCATGACCAACGCGTGGTGCGTGGTCGTCGCGCGCGATGGGCGCGTCGGCGTGGGCGGTTCCGCGAATATGCTGCTGCCCGCTTCCATCGCGCAGCGCGTTTTGCGCGACGGTTTAGAATTGGGCGCGGCGATGGACGAATATGCAAACGTCCAAGACGTGAAACGCGGTCAAGGCGCCATCGGAATTTTGACGCGCGGTTTGCTCGACCGACAGGGCGCGTATGAATATATCGTCAGACTCGCGCTGGCGCGTTTGATGTGGGAGGCGCCGCCGTGAGCAAAGGACGGTTGGTGGATGGGCGAAAATAATTTCGCGCCGCTGCCCGTCGCGCTGTACGGCGGCGTGCTGTTGTGCGCGGCGAGCGCGTATTACATTTTGGAACGCGCGCTGTTGGCGGTGCGCGGTCAGACGCCCGCGTTGGCGCAAGCTCTTGGGCGCGAAACCAAAGCGCTGCTTTCGGCGGCGTTGTACGCGGCGGCAATTCCGCTCGCGTTTGTCGCGGCATGGTTAGCGTTCGGCATCTATGCGCTTGTCGCCGTCATTTGGCTCGTGCCGGACCGCCGCATCGAAAAAATTTTGACCGAATCCATCGGGGAACGCGAATAACTCTTGATACGCAAGCGCGCTGAAAATTATTGTAAAAACGTACGACAAAATTTGTTGCGAACGATTTTCGCGATTTGGCGTACCCGTGCGTATCGTGAACGAATAGATAAAGCGCCTTTGCCGCAGGGTCAAGGCGCTTTTTTGGCGTGCATTCGGCGGCTCGACTGAAAAACATCTGGAAATTAACTATATTTTCAACGTTTTAGCGCGCGGCGGATTTGACGCGCCGGGTTATCTTTTTATAATTGCAGCGTTGCCGCGCAAACGGCGGCGACAAGTTATTTTTCGGAAAGGATTCCGCCGCCCAAAGCGTACTCGCTGCGCTTTGCCCGGCATTTTTTCTGCGCTGAAAATTTTGTTGTCCCACGCGATGAAACGGCGCATGCTGATGACTTGGAAAATTTTTTTCGCCGCAGCGCTTGTGCTCGGCGCGCTAACGTTCGTCCCGCGCGCGGCATTTGCGGCAGAGCCGGATACCCACGCGGCGCCGCTTGCGGCGCTGCGCGCGACGCGCGATACCATCCAACGCCCCGCCGCGCTGCCGACGGCGCTGCCCTTTCAAGAGATGTTTGCGTTGATTCTCAAATATCAGCGCAAACACGCGAGCCATTTTTCGCCCGAATTGATTGCGTGCCTTTTTTGGGAAGAGAGCGCGTTCCGCATGGTCAAGCATCCGGTCTCGGGCGCCGCCGGTTTCGGTCAGGTTCTTCCCGCCACGCTCCGCGCGGTCAACGAACGTTTTGGCGTAAATTTCACGCCCGACGATTTAATCACTTCGCGCGAGGCGAGCGTCGAGGCGGCGGTGTTGGCGCTGGAACTGGCGTGGGAGTGGAAACACGACAAGGTTGAGGCGCTGGCGGCGTACGCGGGCGGCGCGCCGAATCAACGCATTGTCCGCAAATGGCTGAACGCCGAAGCCGTCATGCTGCAAGGGCGCGTTCCGTATGCCAATAGTTTTGGCTTGCAAGCGTACGTGAAATATCATCAAGTGCGCGCGCTGCGGCTCTGTTCCCAGCCGGGCTTTGACCCACAAGCGGCGTTTGATTAAATAAAAAAACTTGGGGCAGCGTCAAGTTTTTTATTTACGCCGTCAATTCTTTGACGACCTCATTCACCAATTTGCCGTCGGCGCGGCCCCGCGTGCGCGCGGCAGATTCCTTCATCACCTTTGGAAATTCGTTGGTCCCCAAATCCGCCATCGCTTGCCGTACGATTGCGCGGATTTCGTCGCGCGTCATTGGCGCGGGCATGTATTTTTCCAAGACCGCGATTTCGGCTTGTTCTTTGGCGGCGAGTTCGGGCCGCTTGCCTTTGGTGTACAGCTCTATCGCTTCGCGGCGCTGTTTGATTTGCTGGTCCGCCACGCGCAGCAAATCGTTTTCCGTCACCGGTTTATTGAAATCCGGATTTTTTGGATCGGTGCGCGTATATTCCAATTGCGCGATGGCGGCTTTGAGCAGCCGAATCGCGTTGGTGCGATTTTCGTCATGAGCGCGCAGCGCGTCTTTTAGATCGGCGTCGAGTTGTTCTTTTAAACCCATACAGTTTTCCTTTACGGCAGCAGCAGAATTTTGCCCATCGCCGCGCGGCTTTCGAGATACCGCTGCGCGGCGACGGCATCGCGCAGCGCGAACGTTTTATCAATCCGCACGCGCAATTTGCCTTGCGCCAGCCACTGAAACAAATCGCGCGCGCGCCCTTCATATTCCTCGCGCGTGGCAATGTAATGTCCCAACGTCGGACGCGTCAAGTACAACGAGCCTTTGCTCATTAACGTCAACGGATCAACCGGCGGCGTCGCGCCCGACGCGTTGCCCCACAATACTAACATGCCGCGCGGCGAGAGACAATTCAAACTCGCTTCCCACGTATCTTTGCCGACGGCGTCGTACACGACGGGAACGCCCTTGCCGTTGGTGATCTCTTGGACGCGCGCGGCAAAATCGGTTTGCGAATAATTGATTACCTCATCGCAGCCGAGTTCGGCGGCGACGCGCGCTTTTTGTTCCGTCGAAACGGTGCCGATTACGCGCGCGCCGATAATTTTGGCGACTTGCAAAGTTAATTGTCCCGCGCCGCCCGCCGCCGCGTGCAATAGACACCATTCGTCTTTTTTCAACGGATAGGTACTGTGACACAAATAATGCGCGGTCAATCCTTGCAGCATGAGCGCCGCCGCGTCCTCGAACGAAACGGCGTCCGGCACGCGCACCACGCGGCGCGCCGGAACAATCGCGTATTCGGCGTACGATGGCGCGTCCATCACAAACGCGACGCGTTCGCCGAGACGGGGAACGTCAGGGTTGGCGTTCGCTGCGTCGGCGCCGATGGCGTCAATCACGCCCGCGCCCTCGCGTCCGATAATCGCGGGCAGGGGCAATTTATACAAGCCCGTGCGGTGATACGTGTCAATATAATTGACGCCGATGGCGTGTAATTTTACGCGCACCTGGCCCGCGCCGGGCTGGGGCGTTTCAATTTCCTCATAGCGCAAAACGTCAGGACTGCCCGTTTCATGTATGCGAACTGCAAACATCTCTCACCTCGTCAATAATTTTTTTTATCCGCGTGCGTGCGGCTATTGTACAAAAAGTTACGCATGTTTCAACGTTCGGGTCAAGGACGCGCGGCGTACCGGGCGCGCAATTCCGGCGGCACGAGCGCGGCAAGCGTTTGCATGACGTACGTCGCGGCGGCGCGGTCGCGCGCGGTCCGCGCGGACGCCGCGTTAGCGCGCAAGCTAAAAGGTTCGCCAAAGCGCAGCGTTAGCGCGTTGTGACGTTCATAGATTCCCAACGGCAGCAGCGGAATTTTTTCGCGCGTGAGCATGAGTAAAAAAATTCCCGCGCCCGGCGGCGGTTCGCACAGCGTCGCGCCGGGACCGGCTTGGCCCTCGGGCGCGAGCGCCAATAGCGCGGGCGGTTCGCGGCGCGTCCAAGCCAGCGCGTGGCGCACGCCGACGACGGCTTGACCCCGTTGATAGCCGCCGTCCGCGATGGGCGCGACCGTCGTCAAACCGTACACGCGCGCAATCCGCGCAAAGAGCCAGCGCGTGAACGGCTGCTTGACCGCGCGCTCGAGGCGCGAAGCATAAAGCCATTCTTGCGCCATCACAAATTGCAATTCAAACGGCGCGCGCGTGCGCCGCGCCGCAATGACATCGCACGCGACCAACGGACCCCACCACGCGGCGAGGCGCGGCGTCGCATAATGATTAAAGACGAGGAGAAAAGGGCTATCCGGCGGGATGTTTTCCGCGTGCAGAATCTGCGGCGTGGGGACGAGGAGGCGATGCGCGCGCGCGGCGAGAGGGCCCAGCGCGGTGGGCTTGCCGCGCAAAACGTCCCACGTCAAACGCGCGAGCAGCGGCGCGACGGCGAACGGATGGGAGGTCGGCGGAAAAACGGACATTACCCGCGCGGCGCGCAAGTGCAAGAATCGCGTTGGTCATCCTCATTCGAGTTTCATCGCACCTTGCGGATTCTTCGCACCAACACCGTGCCTAGAATAAAATACAACGTCGCCAATGCAAAAATTACAGTATAGCCAAAATTTTCCGGCAGCCCGCCCGGTTCCGCGCCGATGCGATTGAACGAATCCAGCAGCACGCCCGCAATCGGCACGGCAATCACTTGGGGCAGCGTCATGGCAATATGCCACACGCCCATATCTTTGGCGTAATCGTCTTGCGAGGGCAGAACCTCGCTCGCCATCGCCCAATCCACCGATTGGTACGCGCCGTACCCGATGCCGAAAATTAACCCCAGCATTGCGGCAACCGTGAACTGCGGCACAAAGAGAACAAACGCGATCGGCACAACCGCCTGAAACGCGCTGGAAAGATACACCATCAATTTTCGCCCGTACTTGTCCGAGAGAATCCCGGCGGTGATGGAACTCGGCAGCGCGCCGACCAAAAAGAGGACCAGAAAAACGCTCGTCGCTTCAATCGCGTTCGACGCCGTGAACAGATTGAGGAAATTAAATTCCTTTATCACGTCGCCCATATAGTATTGCAAAAATTGCTGCACGGTAAAAGTACCCATCACCATCAAAAAACGCGTCAAAAAGACCCAGCGAAAATCGTGGTCGCCGAGCGGCGAAAAGAGATGCCGCGCGAAACGTTTGGCGTCAAAAGGCGGCGGATGAATGGCGATGCGCGGTTCATGCGCGAAGATAATTGTGCCGACGGTGGTGACGATTAAAATAACGGCGGTGAACCAGTACAGGGCTACGAGGTCGGTTACGCCGCCGCTTGTGAATAAAAAGGGCGCGAGCGCGCCGACGAACGTGCCCAAGATATTCATCAAGCCGTACCAGCCCGACGCGCTGCCGCGCTGTTCCGGCGGCACGAGGTCGGGAATGAGCGCCGAGTACGGCGCGGTGGCGACGTTGTTCCAGAACTCGACCCACATGAACGCGAAAATATACAGCGGCAGAACGGATAAATCATTCGGCTTGGGAATGTACGCGAGCGCAAACAATCCGATAACGTTCATGAACGTGCCGAGCGCCATCCAGGGGCGCCGACGTCCCCAGCGCGTAACGATGCGGTCGCTCAACGCGCCAAAGACGGGCGCGACCACCATCGAGACGAACGCGCCAAACGCCAACACCATACCGAGCGTTTGCCCTTTGATGGCGTCGCCGCCCATCATTTCGGCTTGCGCGGGCAAAGTCGTAATTAAAATAATCGTCCAATGTACGCCGTTGCCGAACCAGTACAGCGAAAGCATCGCTTGGCTCAGGGTGGAGAGGCGCGGACGCGGATCAGCGGAAGCGGAGAGTGACGACATGGCGTTTTGGGCTATCCAGACCCTTTGGGTTTATGGAAACCCAAAGGGTCTTGCAAATTTTTAATCGGAAACGTCGCGCTCTTGACGTTCGCGTTCGGCGGTATCAATCGGATGTTCCAATGCGTGCGAATCCGCGCCCTGTCCGCGTACGAGTTCTAGCGCGTGCGGCAGCGCGGGCAGGATGGCGAGAAAATTTTCGCGCGCGGCTTGAGGACTGCCGGGCAGATTGACAATGAGCGTGCTGCCGCGCAGTCCGGCGGCGGCGCGCGATAACATCGCGTGCGGCGTTTTTTGTATGCTCGCCGCCAGCATCGCAAACGTCAAGCCCGGCGCCTCGCGCTCGAGCGCCGCGCGCGTGGCTTCGGGCGTCACGTCGCGCGGCGCGAAACCGGTGCCGCCCGTCGTCAAAATCAAATCCATGCGCGCGTCGTCGCACCATTTTTCGAGCGCGCGTTTGATTTCGCTAAAATCGTCGGGACAGACGTGATAGAGGTCGGTCAACTGATGAAAATGCTCCTCGATCAATTCCATCAGCGCGGGACCGGATTCGTCGGCGTACTCGCCGCGATACGCGCGGTCGGAAACGGTGAGAATGGCAATTCGCATGTGGCAAAGTGAAAAGTAAAAAGCTAAAAGCTAAAAGCGAAATGTAAAGATTGGCATGTGCTTTTAGCTTTGAACTTTTAACTTGGGAATTTTACTTGGGTGTGTCCGTACCGATTCATAATTTCGACGGTCTCTTGAATCGGCAGCGCGTAAATGATGTGATGATCGCGCCCTTGCATCGTTTCGGCTTTAAAGAGAGAATTGAGAACCGCCTCTTCGGTGGTTTCGACGACGGCGTCGAACAATTGATTGATGAGCGCGGTGTCTTCGGCGACTTGGAGCAATGGCAGGGTGTGCGCGGCGGAATGATGCGGACGATTGCGCGCGGTGGAAAAGCAGATGGCAAAGTCGCCGCTTGTATTGCCGCCTTGCGTGCCGGTGCGCGCGAGTCCAAAGGCGACGCGCATGCCCATGCGTTTCAATTGGCGCGAGTTCATGGGCGCGTCGGTGGCAATGACCACAATGACGCTGCCTTGCGAATCGCGCTGTACGCGTTCGTCGTAATCTATCAACGCGCGTCCGACCGGTACGCCGTCAATCCGCAATTTGGCGCGCGAACCAAAATTGGATTGCACCAACGCGCCGACGGTGTAGCCGCCGAGTTCGGCTGGCAAAACGCGCGACGCGGTGCCGATGCCGCCTTTGAATTCGTAACAAATCATGCCCGTGCCGCCGCCGACCGCGCCTTCGGTGACGATGCCGTCGCGCGCGCTGGCGATGGCTTCAAAGACATGCTCGCGGCGCACATGCCGCCCGCGCGCATCGTTCAAATAATTGTCGCTCGTTTCCGCGACGATGGGCGAAATGCCCCACGTCGTCACGCTCATGTCGTGGGAGCGTTCGTACGCCCAATCAATGACGGCGTCGGCGACGCGCGGCACATTCATCGTATTCGTGAGCAGGATGGGTCCCTCCATCACGCCCATCTCGTCAACCTGCTGCGAGTTGGTCACTTCGCCAAAGCCATTGATACGAACGATGGCGCCGCTTGTTTTTTCCAGAAACAAATCGCCGGGGTGCGGTAAAATCGCAGTGACGCCGGTGCGAATGGGCCCCTGCCCGGGAATGAGAACGCCGTGTCCTTGAATCAGCGTGCAGTGTCCGACGCGTACGCCTTGCACATCCGTAATGGCATTGTACGCGCCGGGCGGTAATGCGCCGACGACGATGCCGAGATCGCGGGCGCGAGGACGATTGCCAAATCCGTTATTCATGCCAAGATGATAGCGATGGCTTGCGGCATTGTCAATAGGGGTATCTCGCGCTCTAAACGTTTTTGAAAACGCGCGGGGCTTGGCGCTTTTCAAAATATAGGCAAGCGCCGATCGTAAAATGGGCATCTACGCGAAACGTTTTATAATCGGGGCAAACTATGAAATCTGAGCTTGTGCGCCTCAGCAAATTTCTGAGCCGCGTGCTGCGTCACTCGCCGCGCTCTATCGGTTTGACGCTCGACGAAAATGGTTGGGCGGATGTGGAGGAATTGATTGCGTGCGCGCCGCGCGCGCACGTAACGTTAACGCGCGAGTTGTTGGAATGGGTGGTCGCGGAAAACGACAAGCAGCGTTTTTCGTTCAGCCCCGACCGCGCCAAGATTCGGGCGAATCAAGGGCACACCGTGCGCGTGGATTTACAGCTCGAGCCGCAGGCGCCGCCCGAAATTTTATATCACGGGACCGCGCAGAAATTCTTGAAACATATTCGCGCGCAGGGTTTGCTGCCCGGCAAACGGATGCACGTGCATTTGTCGCGCGACGCGGAAACGGCGACGCGCGTCGGCGCGCGTCACGGCGCGCCCGTTGTCTTGCGTATCTTGGCGGCAGAGATGTACGCGCGGAATTTTATTTTTTATTGTTCCGCGAACGGCGTATGGTTGACCGAGCGCGTACCGTGCGAGTTTATCGAATTTCCATCCGCAGACTAGATTCCGCGCGGGACGCGCCGCCTGTCCTTGGGCGACGGCGGCGAATTCAAAAAGCATTTACTTGTCGGCGCGCGCGATGCAAAACTATGTTGAACGTTTATGACGCCCAGGGCGTTGCGACAAACGATTATTCGAACGCGGAGCGTTTGCGCGCCGCGTTGTGGATTGATTTATTAAATCCGCTGCCCGATGAAGTCGCGGCGGTGGAACGCGCGCTGGATTTGCATTTGCCGACGCGCAGCCAAGCGCAAGAAATCGAAGTGTCGAGCCGGCTCTATATGCAAACCAACGCGGTGTTTATGACGGCGACGGTCCTGGTGGGCGCGCGCACCGAACATCTGGAAACGGCGACGGTAACGTTCGTGTATCAACGCGCGCGTTTGGTGACGCTGCGTTTTGCCGAACCCATGTCATTTGCCATTTTCATACCAAAGTTCCAACAAAATCCCGAGAGTTATCCGACGGCGGGAAAAGTTTTGATGGGTTTGTTGGACGAAATCGTAGACCGGCTCGCGGATACGATGGAAGCGGTGAGCGCCGAAATGGCGTTGGTGTCGCAAACGGTGTTTCGCGGGGCGGGCGCGGACGGACCGCGTTTTACGCGCGGGGAACGTTACGCGCGGGTCAATTACACCGCGGTTTTGAATCAAATCGGTTTGAATGGGGAACGGATTTCCAGCGTCCGCGAGAGCTTGGTGACGTTGGGCCGCGTGTTGGGATTTATCGTCGAAATCAGCGCGGGACGAACGGACGCGCCGTTGGATGAGCATTGGCGGACGCTGCGGCGCGACGTTACCGCGCTCACCGACCACGCGACATTCTTGTCGGACAAGGTGGCGTTTGCGTTGGACGCGACGCTGGGCCGCATCAACAACGAACAGAACATGATTATCAAATTGTTTTCGGTTCTGTCGGTGGTCTTGCTGCCGCCGACGTTGATCGCGAGCGTCTATGGCATGAATTTTGAATTTATGCCCGAATTGACGTGGCGCTATGGCTATCCGTACGCGCTCGCGTTGATGGCGTTTTCGGCGGTGATGCCGTACATTTTTTTCAAACGCAAAGGATGGTTATAAGCGCGCGGGTCAATAGACGACCAACGCCATGTTGTTGAAATAGCCCGACGCGCGTTGATGATTCGCCCAGCTTGTGAACCGTTTCGTGCCGTCGTACGGGTCGTAATAGGCGACGCCTTGCGCGTTGGCGGCGACGATGAGCACCGCATGTTCGTACGGCGTCAAGCGCACTTGGGTTCCGTCGGACAGCGTAACTTGGCGCGGCGTTTGATACGATTCGCGCCAAGTCGTCCACCAGATGACGGGCCGCCCTTGACTGAGATTTTGCAAAATGCTGGCGCGGAAATTTTCATACGGCTGCCCGTAATAGACGGTGGACGCGCGTCCCAATTTTTCCAAACCCTTTTTCAGGCCTTGCGCGTATGTGCCGTAATGCGTCAAGCCGCCGTAAAATTCGTAATCGGTTTTGCCCCGAATGCCCTCGTACGGATTCTCGCTAAATTCCATCGCCGCGACGATCTGTTTTTCCGTCAGCGCGCCAAAGGTCGCCATCGCGGCGACGGCTTCTTCGCACGTCAGCGTTTGTTGTTGCCGATAGAGCGGCACGTTCGCCACGCTCCACGCGGCGCCATTATCCGGCGATGCGTTCTGATTGGCGGCGGGCGCATTCGTCGCCGCGCCGGGAATGGTCAAACGCTGTCCCGAAAATACAAACTGGGTCGCCAAGTTATTGGCAAGCGTTATCGCCTGAAGCGTGACGCCGTGACGAATGGCGATGCGAAACAGCGTGTCGCCCGGTTGAACGATGTACGAAACGGCGGTGGTATTGGCGTTCGCGTTGGACGCGTTCTGGGGCGCATCGGCGGGTTTTGCGGGTTCGCTATTTTGCGGCGCTGCTTGCGCGGGCGGATTGTTTTGCGCCGACGCGCTGTTTTGATTTTTCGGCGGAACGGCAGGATTGGTTGCGCTGCCGGGAATTTTTATCGTCCAGCCCGTATATAAAAAACCGTTCGGCGGCATATCGTTCGCTTGCGCGAGCGCTGACGCCGAAACGCTAAATTTTCGCGCGACCGAGTACAGGGTGTCGCCCGCGCGGACGATGTAACTTTTGCTTGGCGTCGTTTGCACGACGGACAGCGACGCGTTCCGATTTGAGGCGACGCCGCCGGGAATCATCAAACGCTGCCCCGCGTACACCCAGCTTTGCAAAGAAAGACCGTTGGCCGTCGCGAGCGCTTGGGGCGATACGCCGTACTGGCGCGCGATGGAATATAAAGTTTCGCCGTACGCCACAATGTGCGAGGGCGCGTCGGCGCGCGCGGTGGACGGCAGCGCCAACAGGATGAAAACAATCAAAAGCGGTCCGAAACGTTTCATGGTCGTTTGCATGTGAAAACGTCGGCGCTATTGTATCAAAAAATCGCGCGGCGCGCGAGTTTGCAAAAAAGCGGGCGGTCTATCGGACCGCCCGCTTGATTCATTCTTGATTTTCGTTTTGGCTCGTTTCATCCGTGAACGGCAGGATGATTTGGTCTTGGAGATTGACGTTCACGACAGGCGGAATCGTTTCGTCGGTGGAATCGGCGCTCTCGACGATGGGCGCGAGCGCGCCGCCCGAAACGATTTCGGTGGGAACCGGATTTATAAAAAACGTTGGCGCTTGGGCGATTTCCATTACCGTGGGCAATTCGAGCGCCAGCGTTCCGAATGACGGCGCGATGGGCGGCTGATATGCCATCGGATACGCCGGCGTCGCGTCGTCTGCGGCTGCGCGCGTCGTTTCCGCATATACGACTGGGTCCGTCTCGGCGACGCTGTGAATCATTTCGTGCAAATCGGGAGCGGGCATTTCATCCGCAGCTGCGCGGGGCTCTGGTTCGATGTTTGCAGGGGCGGCGTCAGGGATTGTCAAAATTGTCGGCGCGCTTGCATGGTTCGCAGCCAAGTCGTCAGTTTCTGCCGTCGAGGGCGTGAGGTCATAAACCGGCGAGGGAAATAAACGGCGTCCGGGCGTGACGAGCAGCGGAAGGTCGTGCGTTTCCGTTTCGTCGGCGGCGTTCAATCCTAGTTCCGCCGCCGCGTGCGAATCCGTAACCGTCGCGGTTTCTACCGCCAATTCGGACATGGCGTTTTCCGCTGCGGGCGTCGTTTCATACGCTGCCGTTTCAGGCGCGGCGCCGTTTTCGTCGTCTTCGCTTTCAATGGCGGGCGGCGCGCTGCTGCTCTCGACCAAATCTTTCCAGACGCCGTGAATGCCGTCGTCGGTTACGCCGTAATAGATATGCAGCTCGCCGTTGGCGTCGCGCTGCGTCAAATCATAGCGCACTTTGCCCGCGCGTTCGCTCGCTTTCAAGATGCCGACTTCGCCGAGCCAATGAATCTGGGCGTTTTCGAACGTCTTTTTATCGTATTCGCCAATCGCGTACTGCCACAATTTGCGCGCGCTGGAGCGCGTCACGTTGTGAATGATGCGATTGTTTCTCAAATCGCGCATTGTGTATTGCAAATCGCCTTTGGCGCGCGTTTTGGACGAAACGATTTCGACGCCGGTGCGCGGCGGCGGGCTGGCGAGTTTGGGCGCGGCGGGCGCTTCGGCTTGGGCTTTGCTTTCCATCAATCCTTCGGCGGATTCGACGGCGGCGACAGTTTCCAACGGCGCGTTTTCGATGCGCGCGGCAAATTCCACCGCTAACGCGTCGCGCACCAGATTTACAATTTCATCGCGCACGGCGAGCGAGGTTTCATTTTCCGAGCGCACAAAAATTTGCGTCGAATCCAGCGCGTAGGGGACTTCGCTGCCGCGCGGCACGATCATTTGCAAAATTATTTTGCCGGCGGTCTTGAGCGTATCAATCTGTACGTCGAGCGACGGCACAATGTGGCGGTTGATTTCGTTGCGAAGTTGATTTGCCGTTTCGACCGGTTTCGGTACGCCCTGAATCGGTTGGCGAACGTTGGCGCTCGCGCCGACGTAAATGGTGCCGCCGTTGGTGTTGGCGAGCGCGACGACATCTTGCAAAATGTGGCGGTCCACGCCGTGCTTGCCGATGTTTTCGTGAAACGCTTGCACGAGCGAATCGCCTTCTTCGCGCGCGGCGTACAGCGGATCAAATTCATGCAGCGCGGCGGGGATGTACGGGCGCGTTTTGGAAAAATCGCGCCCCACCAAAACGTCCATGATGGCGTCGAACGAGGTTTCGGGCAATAAAATTTCGGTCGGGCGATCGCCGACGCCGAGCTCTTGATTGTTGCCCGGAATGCCGTTCAACCGGTGCGCGTCGCTGCCTTGCAGACAGTGCATCTTGCGCGGATATTCCGGCTTGGCGCCGCTGAAAAACATTTGCGTGCGCCGCCGCGATTTGGACGTGAGGTCGGTCACTTCGAGCGCGTGCAAATTTTCATCTTGGGTATAGGCGATGCGCGTTTGGCCGCCGAAATCAAAACCGGGCATGGCGACGCCGTGCGATGAATTGGCGTGCGCGGCGATGGCGAGACCGCCGGCTTCATTGATGAGCCGATAGGCGGTGAGGACATCGCTGGTCGCGCCCACTTCGCCGGAACCGACGTCGAGTTTTTCCGGCGGCACATGCAGGTTCAATAAAAGATGCTCGAGTTCGCGGACGGTCGTTTCGGGCGGAAAGATGCCGAGAACGTGAAAGCCGAGCGTGCAGGTGAGCTCGAAACCGGGGAGGACGAGGATTTTTTCGCGCAGACGGCGAAATTCGGCGAGCTGGATTTTTTCTTCGTCGGTGAGGCGCTGGCGGCGTTCGAGCAGCTCGAGGTCCTGGATTTCTTCCAGAAAACGGCGATACCCCGCCGCCGTGTTGTGGTCGGTGAGGGCGATAATGTCGAGACCCTTTTGTTCCGCTTTTTTCAGAATGTCGAGATACGTAACGTTGGACTCGCGATAGTCCGCCGACGCGGGCGTATGCAAATGCAAATCCATGCGTTTCCATTGCGGCGGAACGTTTTTATTCGATTGTTTTTTACGTTGTGGCACGTGAACCTTTCCTTGAGACGAACAGCGCCATGACAAACGACGCGCGTCCTTTTTGGCAGGTATGCGCGTAGGGTGCGCGTCAAGCGCGCGCAACGGCAGGTCATGGATTGTTCAAAGAGACGAGGAAAGGGCAGGGTATTTTTGCGGCGGTCAATCGCAAACACGAAACGGGAAGCGTTCCTGTGGCACGGTGTGAAAAAAGATACCGCGCCGGGCGAAACCAAAATAGTTACGGGTTGCGAGAGTAATAATGAAAAGCTCGCAGCCCAGCCAAATGCGGCAACAATGGTTTCAGGCGTCGCTATGGACGCGCGTCACAATGGACGCCGGAATAGGGAAGCGCTCGACGTTGTGCGCGGCAAACAATTTCGCGCGTCACCGGACACCGCGTCCGGCAGACGTCAAATCGCGCGAAAAAATAACGCGCTGTCGCTTGCCTCGTCTTGATATGCGGGCAGGAAAAAACGCTGCCCATACTTTGTTAAATGATTTCGTGAGATATTACTGCGGTGGCGTGAAATATCACGAAAACGGGCGGGCGCTGCATTGGCGACTCGCCTGCAAACGTCCCGCCCTACGACCCTATCATATACTAGAATTTTTATTTTGTCACATTAAAAATTATCCGCGGGATTGTCTAATAGAGTTCCCAAATTAAAATCGTAGGATGGAGACCTGACAGGTTTTCGCGTCCGCGCCACCTTACGCGCGCGCGACGAAAACCTGTCAGGTCTTGGTACGATGTTTATTTGAGTTGTTTATAAGACCTCAAACGTTTCCAAAAACGTTTGAGGTCTTGGATTTTGCCAAACAAAAAGGGCGGCAGGTTTTGCCTGCCGCCCTTGAAATGTCAAGCGAGCTGCGGTTCCAGAACGCCATAGTTACCATCGTCGCGGCGATACACCACATTCACGTCGTTGGTTTCTTGGTTGATAAAGAGATAAAACGTGTGTCCCAACAACTCCATCTGGTCTATGGCTTCGTGCGGACTCATGGGCAGCGTTTTGAATTTTTTCGTTCGTACAATGAGCGGTTCCGCTTCGGGCGGTTCGGCGGTTTGTTCGGCGACGGCTTCGCCCAAGCCAACGGGAGCGCGGCGGCGGCGGACCTGTTTATCTTTGTAGCGCCGAATTTGTTTGTCCAATTTGTCAACGACTGCATCCACTGCCGCGCGCAAATCGGCGGAACGTTCTTCGGCGCGAATGATGGTCCCGTTTTTATACAAAGTGACTTGGACGATTTGCCGTTGGTTCACGTCCTTTGTGTTTTGCGTTGCGAGTTCGACGCGCGCTTCCACCGGTTCGCTCAAATGCCGATCCAGCCGTCCGAGCTTTTCACGCACATACTTTTCGGTACGTTCCGAAACGTTCATGTTCTTGCCCGTAATTTGCAGCTGCATCTTTGCCTCCTCGACCGGGCGCTGACACCAGATTTGGCGATTGCCATGTGCGCCCCGGTCCATTATTTTTTTTACTTTTGGTAAAGTACGTTTGACTTAGCGCGCGCGTGCGACGGTGACGCCATACACGGCGGCGGCGCCGCGCGCAAACAACGCGGCAGCGCACGCGTCCAGCGTCGCGCCCGTTGTGCATACATCGTCAATCAAGACGATATGCCGGTCGGTCAGGTCCCGAACCGCGCTGACGCGAAACGCCTCCGCCACATTCGCGTGGCGTTCCCGCGCGCTCAAACCGATTTGGTCGGCGGTTGCGCGCGTGCGTTCCAACGCGCGGACATGGACCCAACGCATTGCGCGCGCGGTTTGTTCCGCCAGCAGTTCGGCTTGATTGTAACCGCGCGTGCGTTGGCGTTCGGGATGCAATGGCACGCTCGTAATCAAATCGGGCGGCGGTTGAAATTCCGCGCACACGGGCGCGAGCAACTTGGCGAGCGACGCGGCGACATCGCGGCGGCGCTTGTATTTCAACGCGTGAATCGCTTCGCGCACGACGCCTTCGTGCCATGCCGCCGCGCGGATGCGCGTAATGCGACGCGGATGCGCGTGACATTCGGGACATGGCGCCTGGGCGGAAATCAAGGGATGTGAACAGCGTTCGCAAAAGGGGGGTTGCAGGCGATGGATGCGGTCGAAACATTGCGGACATAACGCGCTGCCGGTTTGTTTGCAATTTACGCAGCGCGGCGGAAAAAGGAGGTCGAGCAATCTTCCGCCCAGTCCGTTTATCTCGGCATTGAGACGTTCCGGCATCGGGGTCATAAAAATCGGATTTCAAGTAAATCGCCGACGCGTGTTGCAGTGCGTTCCAGCGTGCCTATGGGTAATTCTAGCACACTTTGCGCTCCGCGCACAAGGGGGCCTACGCGCCAAGTTGGCATGGCATTTGTCACATGAACCACGCGGCTGGCGCGGTCGAGATACGCCACGTCAATCGGTATCCGCATGAAAAAACTGTGGATGGCGGACTCGCCCGGAAAATATAAACCGTATCCGTCCGGCAGACTGCGCTGGCCCATCAAACCGCGAAAGCGCGTCCACAGATTTTCAGCCGTTTCGCCGCGCGTCACCAGCTGCGCGTTGCGCGTGCGATTCCAGACGATAATAGAGCGCGCCATGTTGCAAGCGAGCGCGCGACAAAAAATTTTGGCGCGCGTTATGGAACGTTGAACCCGCCGGTCATGAAAATCACGACGGTGGGACCCAACAGGATAATAAAGATGGACGGAAACACCAAGAACGCGAGCGGAATCAACATTTTGATGGGGGCTTGATTCGCTTTTTCTTCGGCGCGCTGACGGCGCTTGATCCGCATTTGTTCGGATTGGATGCGAAGCACTTTGCCGATGCTGATGCCCAATTGGTCGGCTTGGATAATCGCGGCGATGAAATTGCTAAAGTCGGGCAGCTCGATGCGCGCCGCCATGTCGCGCAGCGCTTCGCGGCGCAATTTCCCGATACGCATTTCGCCGAGCGCGCGCCCGAACGCGCGACTCAGGTCATTGTTCCATTTGTCGGCGACTTTGCCCATTGCCGCGTCAAAGCCGAGACCGGATTCGACGCTGATGGTCAAAAGGTCCATCGCGTCGGGCAATTGTTTTTGGACGCGGTGTTGGCGCGCGCGAATGACGCGATTGAGCCACAACAACGGAAAGTAATAGCCCAAGATGCCGCCGATGCCGAGAAACAAGATGGTCATGAAGGGATCCATCCGCAGGGCATAGCCAAGCATCGTGCCCAAAATGGCGATCAACACTGCCGCGAGACCGCGCAGCCCGACAAAATCGGCGGGCGACCAATTGTTGGGATTGCCTGCCAAATCCAGCTTGTGACGAATTTGGTCCACGTTGCGCTGGGGCGTGGTGCGCGAGAGGAGTCGCGCCAAACCGCGGATCAAGGGCAGGAGCGCGCGTTCGGTGAAGGGCTGCTGCAGTTCGATTTCTTCGAGCGTGCGCGGTTGTACGCCGTACATTTGCAGCCGTTCTTGGGTGGGGTTCGGCGTTTTCGCGCTGCGCGAAAAACCCATAAAGACCATCAGGATGGCGAATCCCGCCAGCAGGGCAATGAGCAAAGGAAGTAGAGGCATGAGATCCCTTTACACTTCGATATCGGTAATTTTGCGAATCGCAAAGAAACCTAGCACAATCATGATGAAACCGGTCCCCAGCATCAACAAGCCGCAATTGTTGGTCCACAGACGGGAAATGTATTGCGGGTTCAGGACGTAAATGAGAAAACCGAGAATGACGGGCAGGACGGCGAGAATATAGCCCGAGAGACGCTGCTGCGCCGTGATGGTGCGAATCTCTCCCAAAATGCGAACGCGTTCGCGAATCGTATGCGCGATATTGTCCAGAATTTCGGCGAGGTTGCCGCCGACCTCGTGCTGGACGTTGATGGCGGTAATCAACAAATCCAAATCGTCGCTGGGCATCCGCCGATGCATATTCGCCAGCGCGGTTTGCACGGTCAAGCCCAAACCTACTTCGCGCGTCACGCGTTGGATTTCGCTCGACATGGGCGGCGAAATTTCGCGCGAAGCCGTTTCCATAGATTGCAAAAAACTGTAACCGGAGCGCAAAGAATTAGAGAGCAGCACAATCGTGTCGCCCAGTTGATTGTTAAAGGCGTTGAGACGGCGTCCTTGCAAGAAACGTACGTACACGCGCGGACCGTAAAAGCCGATGAGCGCGCCGATTAGGGCAAATATAAAACCGGTCGTATTGGCGCCGCCGCCCAGCGCCAAGCCCACGACGCCGCCGAGTAAAACGGTTGCCAGATTCAATGCGACATATTCGCCAGGGGTGAGGCGTAAATCGGCGCGCGCCAATTCGGTGGCAATCGAGTTGCCGCGTTCTTCGTTGACCAGCCCTTCAAAGCGTTCGCCGCGTCCTTTTGCCGCCGGTTGATCGCCCGGCGCGGTAGGGCGCGCGGCATAGCGGTCCAAACGCGTTCCGATGATTTCGCTGCGTCCGGCAAGCACGCGCGCGAGTCCGAAAAACAAAATCAGAATGGACCCGGCAAAGATAATAGCCATCATTACCGGCAGACTCGTCAAACCGCTAAAATCCATTACCGCCTACCTCCCCATGTGAAACATGAAACATTGACTGACGTTCCGTCGCGGCGCGGCAAATTTCAAATTTGCCGTACGCCTTGGCGCCGTTTTTTGTAGGACGACGCGGCGCGAGTTATTGATAAAAGCGCGGGTCCAAGCCAAAGATATTGGGCGGCAGGAAAATGCCGTAGGATTCGATTTTCTCGATGAACTTGGGGCGAATCCCGGTGGCGCGCAATTGGCCCAAAACTTTGCCGTCTTTGACGCCGCCGCTTTCCCACCGAAAGATTTCTTGGGAAATAATCACTTCGCCTTCCATCCCTTGAATTTCGGCGACATTGGTGATTTTGCGCGTGCCGTCGCGCATGCGTTCCAATTGCACAATCAAATCCACCGCGCCCGAAATTTGTTCGCGAATCGCTTTGAGGGGCAAATCAAAGCCCGCCATCAAAACCATCGTTTCGAGACGATGCAGCGCGTCGCGCGGGGTGTTGGCATGGACGGTGGTCATGGAACCTTCGTGACCGGTGTTCATGGCTTGGAGCATGTCCAGCGCTTCGCCCGAACGACATTCGCCGACGATGATGCGGTCGGGCCGCATACGGAGCGCGTTAATGACCAAATCGCCGCGCGTAATTTCGCCGCGCCCTTCAATGTTCTTGGGCCGCGATTCCAGCGAAACCACATGCTCTTGGCGCAGCTGCAATTCCGCCGCGTCCTCGATGGTGAGGATGCGTTCGTCGTTTGGAATATAGCCGGAAAAGATATTGAGCATGGTGGTTTTGCCGGTGCCGGTGCCGCCGGATACGACAATGTTCAAGCGCGCCTTGACGCACGCTTTCATAAACTCGTCAAACTCTTTGTTAAAAGCGCCGCGCTGAATCAAGTCGTCGGCGGTCAGGGGAATTTTCGAGAATTTACGGATGGTGATGGTGGGGCCATTGAGCGCGAGCGGCGGAATGATAATGTTGACGCGCGAACCGTCGGGCAAACGCGCATCCACATACGGCTGGCCTTCGTCCACGCGGCGTCCGAGCGGCGCCACAATGCGGTCAACGATACGCATGACGTGCATATCGCTGTCAAAGCGCGCCGAGACGCGTTCGATTTTGCCGTTGCGTTCGATGTAAATCATGTTTGGGCCGTTCACCATGACTTCGGTAATCGTCGTGTCGCGCAAAAGGGGTTCCAACGGACCCAGCCCCATGATTTCGGCGGTCAGCTGTTCGAGGAGGCGCTGCCGTTCGACGCGGCCCAACACGATATCGGGTTCTTCGGCGAGGAATTGATTGAATAATTCTTCGATGCTGCGCCGCAGTTCGTCGGCGCGCCCGATGTCGAGCTTGGGGTCCAACTCGGCGATAATTTTGCTCAAGAGGCGCGCGCGCAATTCCACCAGCTTGTCCACCGGCGGCGCGGGCGTTTGCATCTGCCGCGCCATTTGACTTGCGGGCGGCGGATTGGCTGTGCCGCCGCTGCCCGCGCTGCTGGGAGGCGGCAGCGTTGGGGCGGTATCTTTTTTCTCGATGCGTTTCAAGAGTGACATGTCAAAATCCTTTTGTCCCGACTAACCACGTCCGAATAATGCAAAACGTTTTTTGGGTTTGGCTTCGGCGGACGCGGGCGCTGCCGCGCTATTTTTGCTCGCTGCCGTCGGAGCGGCGGCAGGGGTTTGTTCGCGTTTGAGCATCCGCGCCATTGCCCAGACGGCTTGGCTAAAGGGAATGCCGCGCTGGGTCAAGACGACCGGAATGCCGCGCGTGAGCGCGAGCGCCGTCGCCTTGTCGTCGCGCGGCACGATGCCCGTAATCGGATGTTTGATAATCGCTTCAATATCGCGCGCCTTGACGTCGCCTTTGGCGTCATAGCGATTCAAAATCAAAAGCGTTTTGGAAGGCGGATATTCGAGTTTTTGCGTGACTTCAAAAAATAATTTGGCGTCTTTGAGCGCGCTCATTTCGCCGGTGGAAACCAGGACGATTTGTTCCGCGAGGTCAAACGCGGTCAAGAGCAAATCGTTGATGGCTTTGCCGGTATCCACTACGATATAATCAAACGTTTTTTGAAACAGCGTCAAGATGGCGCGCAGATGCTCATGTGTGACGAGTTCCGCCATTTCGGGCTGCGGCGGCGCGACCAAAACTTTGATGCCGGAACTGTGCGTCGCCAAAACGCCGTTCATCAAAACTTCGTCCGGTTCGTCTTTGGCTTGGACCACATCGGCAATCGTGCGGCCGGTCGGCAAATTTAACAAGACGCCGACGTCGCCGAATTGCAAGCTGGCGTCCACCAACGCGACGCGGGCGCGCGTTTCTTCGCGCAGCGCCAGCGCGAGATTGACCGCCAACGTCGAAACGCCGACGCCGCCTTTGGGCGAAAAGAGCGCGATGATTTTTCCGACTTGGGGTTTGCGCGGCGCGTACTGCGCGTATTCGGCGTCGGGCGGAAGCGCGACGGGCGCGGGCGGCGGCGCGGCGGCGCGGCGCGTTGCCGCCAATTGATAGACGCGCCGCAGACTGTTGGCGAGTTCTTCGCTGGAAAACGGTTTGATCAAAAACTCGCGCGCCCCGGCAAGCATGGAACGGCGCAAATAATCCGCTTCGCCTTGCACCGACATCATGACGACCTGCACGTTAGAGTCTTGCTGTGAAATCAATTCACTCGCTTGAATCCCATCCATGCCCGGCATGTTAATGTCCATCAGGACAATATCGGGTTTGAGCGCCGCCGTCTGCTCTACGCCTTCGCGCCCGTTCGACGCCGCGCCGATAATTTCAATATCGTCTTCGAAATACAACAGCTTTTTTAGATTGTCCCGCGTTTCCTGAATGTCATCTACAATCAAGACGCGAATCTTTTTGTTATCACGTGATACAGACATGAGCGCTGTTCTCCCCCCCGGACTCTCATTGTCCCAAGCCGGGAATCTGAAAATTAAAACGCTTGTTTAGATATTCAAGCGTGACGGGTTCCGTCGTAAAAATTTGCTCGTCGTTGGCGGCGCGCAAAACAAAAGTATAGTCGGACGCCGAATTTTGAATGTGGCGCAGCGCGATGGCGTCTTGTTCCGTCATCTGGAGCGTAAGCGCGTTGACGGGCCCGCCGCCCTGCGAAGATTGTTCGCCGATTTCGCGGGGCCACGGACCGACTTGGAGAATCAAAACGTTTTCCAGCGTCTTTTGCGACATGCTGTATTGCGCGTTGCTCTGTCCGGGCAATGGATTTTGCAGTTGAGCGTTGTATGTCACGATTAGGTCTACGCGGTCGCCCGCTTGGAGCGCTTCGGCTACGCTGCTGTCCAAACCGACGCCGATGGCTACGGCGACTTGGCCCTTTTCGATAATCAAAGCGGCGTTGCTGTGCTGCGCTTCGGCGTCGCCTTTGGAAATGACCATATCGCCGTTGATGGTCTGCCCCGGGAAAATGGGATTGCGCGCGATTTTACCGACGACTTCGGTGGGTTCGGCGAACGCGCCGAGCGGCGTGGGAACGGTTTGGGGCCATTCGACTTGGCCGATCTGGTCGGGCGAAATTTCACTGCGTCCCGGAATTTGTTGAAAGGAAACGACCAATTTGCTGGTTTGAACGGGAACAGCTTGCGGCTCGGCTGTGGCAAGCAGGTAAAAAATTCCAATGCCGGAAATAAAGGCGAGCAGAAACCCGAGAATGATGAAAATGCGACCACCGCCGCTGCGCTTCATAAGAGAGCTCCTCGCGTGAAAATTGACGAACTGACGCGAACGAACGACGTATCCGTTCGGCGCGCGCGCCATTGCGATACATTGTAGACAAAATTATGGTTCTTGACAACAGGTAAATGGTCTTATCGTCGCGGGACGATTCGCGCTGTGGCGCTCAAGACAAAAAGAGGCGGCGAGCAACGTTCGCTCGCCGCCTCGACAAGAAACTCATTGCGCTTTCTTGGCGATTTTGAACGTTCGCCACGGCGACCATTTGCCGCAGCCCTGCGCGTTGCAGCTGCGAACTTTCCAAACGTAGGTGCGTCCTTTGGTCAGTTTCGGAGTGGTAAAGGAGTTGTCTGTAACGTTTGTCTTTTTCAAGACCTTGACGCCTGTTTTACTGTCATACTTGATAAGGATTACAGATCTTTGTTTGCACGGATCGCCCTGCCAGGCGAGCGGAACCGCGCGCACGAATAGATTCGCGTTGTTGCTGGGCGAGACCTGTACCTCACGTTCCGGTTTGGCGGTGCATGGCGTTGCGCTGGGTAGCACGCTTGGTACCGCGGTCGGCGTATTGGTCGGCAGATTTGTAGCGGTTGCCGTTGGCGTATTGGTCGGTAGATTTGTAGCGGTCGCGGTTGGCGTATTGGTCGGCAATCCTGTAGCGGTCGCGGTTGGCGTATTGGTCGGCAATCCTGTAGCGGTCGCGGTTGGCGTATTGGTGCGCGTCGGCGTCGGCGTGGGGTCTTGTTCGAATAACAGTTCGACGGCGTTCAGACGCGGCGATTTATTGATATAGGTTGTGGTGAATACAGCTTGATACTGCAAATAGCGTTGATCAAGCCGACTGGCAAAAGTCAATGTATTGGTGAAACCATTGGCGCTTTGCGCCGAAAGTCCTGCCAGCGTCCAACCCGTATTATCCAAACTGGCGAGATCGTTAGCGGTGCGATAATAGAGCGCCAGCGCCATTTTATTATTCGAGGTATCTTCGACGGCGGCGTTCCACTTGAGCGCGGTCATGTGTTTGTTGGCGCCAATATCGAATGGTTCGCCGATGTAGGTGCCGTTGGGCGCGTACGTGGATGCCGCGCCGGTGGTCGAGCCGTGATAAACCCCTGTTTGCGGCACGCCATTTTTGTCATAGCCGCCCGCGATAAAAAGCTCGCCGCCGCTGTTGGCGGCGCTGCCGTGAAAATAACGCTCTACCGGCAAGGGTTCGGTCACAATCCATTTGCCGACCTGCGGTCCCCAATCGTGCAGCGAGCCGTCGAGGTCAATGAGCGCGGTCAAAACTTTGGTGATGGCGTCGCGGCTCTCGATGCCTTCTTTGCCGCCGACGACATACAGCGCGCCGTTGTATTGAATGGTGCCGTGCGCGGTAAAGGCATTGGTGAGACTGGAATTGAGCCAATCCGGATCGCCATTGTCGTGCAGCGAGCCGTCGGCGTTAAAGGAGGTATAGTACACATCGGCGGACGCTTCCGCATAATCTTGGCCCCCGGTAATGTACAAGAAATCATGCGCCGGGTCGAGCCAAACTTGCGCGCCCATCGCGCTAAGCGATTCCGGCAGCGCCATATCCGAAACCGCAGTTCCCAGTGAACCGTTACTGTCCAAGATAGGAATCCGGTAAATCGCGGTACTGCCGCTCGCGCCGCCGCCAATCACATAGAGATTTGCGCCGCGCACGACGGCGCCGGAATAGACCGTGTCAACCGGCAGCGTCGCGGTACTCCATGCGCCGTTCAGCGCGCCGTTAGCCGCAATCTTTTTGTAATAGATGGTATTGCTGGCATTGCCATTCGCGCCGCCGCCAATCACATAGAGAATCGGTCCCGGATTGGTGGCGATAACGGCAGCCGCGCCGGCGCGCGGCGCGGGCAGGTTATTCGCCAATGCCCAACTCGACGTAATATCGCCGACGGTGGAGGTCGTGGCGGAATAGATGGTCGTATGATATTGAGAGCCGTCATAGCCGCCGATGGCGTAAAGGATATTGTTATAGGAAACAAGCGCAAGTTCGGCGCGGGGCGCGGGCAAGCTGGTGGTCGCTTGCCAAGGTTTGCTCAAGCCGACGGGCAAGAGCTGCACTTCGCCGTCGCCCATCTTGCGCAGCCCGGTGGCATAAAACTTGCCGTGTACAAAATCGTTGGTCGTCGTATGCAGAGTTTTACAAAGGAGTCCGTTACAGACTGCATCCGCGACGGCAATTTGTTGAAACCCCATCCAGAGCAGGATACTCAGACTCAAAAGGGCTGCGCCGATGCCGATAAAGATTTGATTTCGTGTCAACATACTTTTTTGTGGCTGGCTAGAATAATCACGCGCCGCTTTCACCGCAAAACTTGGTCCGGTGCAAGCAGCGCGTGAATCGTTCTAAACAGACGTTGATTTGACTTGCGATTCAATCCCTTGCGTGAATTTCAGCTTTGCAATCCTGGTCAAGGCATTGTGGCAGAGTCCGAACGGTTATTTCGTCCCGGTGCAAACAAAGTCGTCGGTCTTGAGCGAGAGGTTCTTTTCATACGTTCCCGTGCCAGAGCCGATTTCGATGGTCGGCAAGTTCGCCAGCACCGGTCCGCCCACGCCATCCGTAAAAATATCATACGTTAGACCGTTGATTGTGATGCTGATGGACTGGAACTCGTACGTCCCCGGGGCAACGTTGTTGAATTGGAAATAACCGGTTGAGGTCGCGGTGGTGGAAAGGGTGGTTCCGGTATCCTTGTTGCGAACGCGCACGGTGACGTTGGGCGCAAAAATTTCTCTTTGGTTCACCAGACAGCTTTCGCTTTCGATGATGGTTGAAATCTGGTCGTAAATGCTTTTCATCGAAGCGGCATCCGTCGCCTGATAAAAGTGCGTTTCTGCCGGCGCGGAGGCAATCGCTCGCAATGTCTCAGGATTGAAATTCGTGCCGATGGCGATAGTAAAGACGATGGCATCCGGTCTGCCGTCGCCGTTATTGTCCGATTTGGCGAGATTGGCTTGGCCAATGGCGTCATCGTCCGCCGGTTTGTTGCAATCCATTGGATTGTAGCTCATACCGTCAAAGCCGGTGTATTGACCGTTCAGCTTGACGTTAGCCAAACCGTCGGACGCCAAAATAATGACCGGAACATGCGACGGGTCGTGGTAAGTAGGGTCGGTAACCATGCCGCGCGCCACCAAAAGCCCGCCTGCGATGGGAGTGATGCCGTCTGCAGTGAGAGAGGTGATTGTACTATTGACCGACGGAATATTGCTGGTCAAATCTTTGCGCTTTTGGCCCTTGGCGTAATCGGTGGATGATTTTTTGGTATCGCAAGTGTACGAATACGATGCTCCCGAATTATAGATGGGATACGTCGCAAGCCCTACGCGGTCGCCGTCCGTGCCGTTCAAGGTTGGCGACAAGACCTTGTTGAAATTAATCAGCGCTTGTTTTGCCGCGTTAAGCTTGACCGTGCTGGGCGAACCAAAGGTCGACTTCATACTACCGGAAATATCCAGAATGTGGACGACATCCACTGGCGTTTTTGCCAGATTGACGGTGCCTGCGGGTTCCAATTGATTGAGCTTGACGACGCCAATCAAGGAACGCGTTTGCGTGACCGGCGGATGATTGGTTGTAGTCACGATACCGAAATTCGGACAGGAACCTTCGCACAACGAAGTGGACCAGTTTTGGAACTTGCCCTGGACATACGGCGGGTCGGTCTTGTTGAGCGTAACGCCACATTCTCCCGTCGAGCTGTTATAACGGCAGTATCCCGTCACTTTAAAGCGCGCAAAGCCCACGATGTTATAGGTGCGGTTGCTGTCAGAGCCGTTCGTCACATCGTAGATGGGAATCGTAATATATTGTCCGATGCGGTTTTTCCACTGCTGCTGAATGGAGCTGTTATTGGAAATACCGTTAGAACCAGAGAGCTTATCGCCGACATACCAGATGCCGCTGACGCTGGGATCAGTCATATTGGCGCTAATGGTCGTCGCCGAAAAAGTTTGATTACGCCACCGCACATAGCCAAAGTTATCGTTGCCGGGCTGTCCGTTGCGGTCCCACAATTGATAATTGGCGCCCGGGTCGTTCTGTTCAAAATGTATGTCCCGAATGCCGTCGCCGTTTTCATCGTTGAATTTTGTCTGTGGAATGGTAATCGGGAACAGGTCATCCGAGCAGCAAGCGCCGTTCGAAGTCGCGGGCGGCGGAGTCGAAGGCGGATTGGGTACCGGCGCGCCATAACCCGTCGAGGGCGCGCCGACGGTCATGGTGCGGATGCCCACAATCCCGGCAAAGAATGAGTTGAATTCCTTGTCCGCCGTCACATAGACGCCGACAACCGGAAGCCCGTTCAGCGTCACAGGCGCTACCGAGAGGGTACCGCGCCCTCCGCCGCCGATAAATTCGGTATCTTGAATTTCGACGCCGTTGGGTTGGCGCATAACGTACTTGGCTTTGACAGTATTGGCATCCACGCCGTTGCGAGCCGCGGCATTTCGAATGGCGGTCAAGACTTGGCCGTTGGTAGTGCGACAGATTTGCTTGACCAAGCAGCCCGAATTGGGCTGGGCGAGACGCTGGCCGCCGGCGTACGCCGCCGCGTCGACCGCGTTTTGGACTTGGCGGCGTTGGGCATAGACATTGCCGCCGTCCACTGCCAGCGCCATAAATGCCATCAGCGTTGCCAGTCCCAAAACGACGAGGATCATGGATTGACCATGTTCTTGCGAATATTGTTGGCGCATATTTAACCTACCTTTTTATTTTAGGGATCAATCCGCATTACCGCTTGGCTCGATACCCATATCGGACCCAAAAATGTCATACGACCGCCATTGAGCCAGGTCACGCCCAAAGTCGGCACCTGAGCGCGATATTGCACCTTGACCGAGATTTGCGCGTTTGGAATACGGTCGCTGGCGACGGCTGGTTCGGTTGTGATAATCAAATTTGTGTTTGTCAAGTTGTTGCAAGTTGTCGCGCTGCCGCCCAACATAACGCTGCTGGAGCAAATTGCGTTTTTGATTTGCGCGTCGGTGGCGGAAGGATTGGAAATGACGTAACGGGCGCCTTCGCGCGCTGCCGACACGGTGGTTAGCCAAGCAAAAAAGACGATCGCCAAACCAATAAAGCCAAACAAGAGCATGATAAAAATAGAAACGGTCAGCGCAAATTCAACGGTCGCTTGACCGGACGCGCTGGCGCGCGGGCGCGGCATGTTTGCCAAGCGGCGCCGCGCTTGCAAGCGGGCGGTGTGAAACGTTGCGCGCATTTTCATGGGCATGCTGCGGGGTCGTATGTGTTCGCTTCACGGATTGGCATCGAGACCCCGTACCGAATCAAATAACTCTTGGGCAAACCAAAACGTCCGACTAGCGGCAAACTCATTCCGCTGGTAAAGGTGGTGAAAGAATACGCGACAGTGCTCGTTATCGGACAATTGATGCCTGAATCGCTGGCGCGAATCGTCGGCGGCGTTACAGTCAAATTATCATCTACGTCCAATCCCAATGCAATCGCTTCCCCTTTGATGCGGTCTATATAGTTGTTGCAGATATTTTGGTCTATCGAACAATTCGTCAGGTCAGCTTGGGTTCGCAATTCGGGATGGAGACTGGCATAGACCGCGCCTTCGCGCGCCGCGTTAATCATCCCGATATAAACGGTAAACGCTTGCGCGAGCTCAATGATGCCGAGCAATAGAATCAACAGAAATGGAAAGGTGATCGCCATTTCGGCAAGACTCTGTCCCTCTTGGCGCGTTCGCCCTTTCCGGCGTTTGTTGGTGAATACTTTCATACGGTACATAAAAAAATCTAGGGGCGCAACCCTACCGCTTCCCCCCTAGATTTTTCCCCCACTTGCATTATATCGAATTCGATAAATTCGACAATAAGAAAACAGTACCGTCGGTTTGTAACCGCGCCGTCCGCTCTACCGCTTGGCTTGACGCGTGTGATGCGCCGTCAGCGTCCAAATTTGTGCGGCGTCGGGTTTTTATGAAATCGTTAGTTGGACGGCAGGATGACGCGGACGCGTGTGCCGCGTCCGGTGGCGCTTTGATAATTGAGCGTGCCGCCGAGCATCTCGACGCGTTTCTCCAACGTGACGAGTCCTGTATTGCCGCGTTCGCGGGCGCGCGCCAAAACTTGCGCGGCGTCAAAACCGCTGCCGTCGTCTTCGACAATGATGCTGATGGGTTCGGCGTTCAGGTCGAGCGTCGCCTGTACGCGCGCGGCGTGCGCGTGTTTCGCCACGTTCGTCAAGAGTTCTTGCATCGCGCGGAAAATGGTGACTTCGATGTAAGGCGCGAGCGTGCGGTCGCCGTTCAAATTCAAAGTCACGGGCAATTTGTTGACCGTTTCAAATTGTTGGGTGTAACGCCGAATCGTCGGCAGCAGCCCGAGGTCGTCCAACATCATGGGGCGCAGCGCGAAAATGAAATCGCGCACGCGTTGAAAGGTCACGTTCGCGGACGTTTTTAATTGACCCAATTCGCTGCGCGCGCGCGCCGGTTCGGCGTCAAACAAGCGTTCCACGATTTCCGCTTGCAAGATGAGATTGGTCAAGGACTGGGCGGGGCCATCGTGCATTTGCTGCGCCAGACGCTGCCGTTCCGATTCTTGCGCTTCGATGGTTTGAATGACGGCTTCGTGGTCCGAGACGGTATGCCCCGGCGAACTTTCGCCTTGTTCCGCGCCGAGTCCTTCGGCGATGCGCGCCGTTAAATCTTGCAGGCGGCGCATTTGCTGAATATAGTTGTCGAGTTGGCGATGCTTGCCCTGAAACTGTTCCAGCTGCGAGCGCATCAAGAGCAATTTCAATTGGGCGTCGCGTTCGTTGACGTAGGTTTGCCGCACGTCTTCGCGCGTGTACGAATCGAAATTCGCTTCAACTTGGCGCAGGCGCGCGGACATTTCATTTTGCTTTTGCGTTTGGCGTTCGATTTCGTTTGAGGTTTGGCGAATCAGCACTTCGATTTCGCGCAGTTCGATGCGCAGCTGTTCGATTTCGGTCAGTAATTCGGCGGCGACGTTTTGCGCTTGCGTCAGCGTTTCATTAGACATGCGTTTATCCTCTGGGGCGGAACGTTCCGCCTTTATTCCGTGTCTTGCAAACGAATCCACCCGCGCCGCAGGGCGTACACCGCCGCTTGCGTGCGGTCATTTACGGCGAGCTTGCGTAAAATCGAGGTCATGTGATTTTTGACGGTTTGGCGGCTGATGCCCAGCGCTTTGGCGATTTCTTTATTGCTCAAGCCGCGCGTAATCAGACGCAAGATTTCCATTTCGCGCGCCGAGAGCGCGCGGAACGTTTCATCTTGGTTCTCGGCGGTTTCTTGCATGGTGGCAAATTCGTTAATCAACCAGCTGGCGACTTGGGGTTTTGCCAATACATCGTCGTCAATGGCGTACTTGCCGTGACTCACCGTCCGAATGGCGTTGAGCAATTCGCTCGGCGCGACCTCTTTGGGAAAGTAACCGCTCGCGCCCGAACGCATGGCTTGGAGCATTTGTTCGTCGTCGTGATACGCGGTCAAAATAATCACGGCGAGGTCGCCGCGTTCGGCGGTCAATGCGCGCGTCGCTTGCATGCCATTGACCAGCGGCAAATTAATGTCCATCAAAATCACTTGCGGCTGGAGCGCGCGCGCCTGCGCCAACGCCTGTTGACCGTCTTCGGCTTCGCCGACGACTTGGATGGAATCTTCCAGCTCTAGCAAGCCGCGCAAGCCGCCGCGGAAAACCGGATGGTCGTCCACAATCAGCACGGAAATTTTAGCGGGGGCGTCCGCCGGCGGCGCGGTTTTTGCGCGGTCCGTTTTTTTGCGGCGGCCCTTTGGCGACGCGAGTTTGGGCGCGGCGGCTGTTTCCGGCGGTTTCTTTTTGGCGGGTGTGACTTGTACGCGCGCGCGGCGCGGATTGGCGGTTGGTTCGTTCATCGGTAACAGGCCCCCCTTGAAAGTTGATTTCGTTCGTGTAACCGTGATACGGAATCGTAACGAGGACGCGCACGCCGCGTCCCGTTTCGGAAAATAATTTGAGCTGCCCGCCCAGCAATTCTACGCGGTCGCGCATGGTAATCAAACCCAACGGGCGCTTTTTCGCGGAACGCGGGGGCCGCGGCGCAAAACCGCGGCCGTTATCTTGAATTTCGAGGCGCACCTGATTGGGCTCGCCGGTCAAACGGATGACGACGTGCGTCGCTTTGGCGTGCGCGTCCACATTGGCGAGCGCTTCTTGCACGACGCGAAACAACGCGAGTTCGATGGTGCGCGGATAGCGCGTGTGAAATTTTTGACAGTCGCCACATTCGACGTGCAAATGGACGCGGGCGCCAAAGGTGGCGCTGTACTGTTCGATGCTCGCGCCCAACCCCAATTCGTCCAACAGCGGCGGCTGCAATTCGGCGACCAGTTCTTTGAGCTGCGCCAAGCCGTCGCGCAATTCATTCCGCAGCGCTTCCAACCCGTTGCGGACGGCGCGGGGATTTTTTTCCAACAGCGGCAGCGCGTATTCGACCTCCGTGAGCGTGTTTGCCAAAAGCTGCCCGGGCCCGCTTTGCAGCATATTGGCGACGCGCTGCCGTTCTTCTTCTTGTAACTGGAAAAATAACGTTGGATTGGATGTCAATGACGATGATTCGTTCACAGCGGCTCCTGCGCGTGGCGCGCGGCGCGTCCTGCTTGGGGAACGCGTCGCAATCGAGAGCGCGTCAAAAAGTATAACACTGCGCTGGGACGCGCGCAAGAGGAGCTTTATCCCAGAAAAATTTCACGGGTTTATTCCTTTTTACGTCCGCGCCCCGCATAGTACGCCACGCCAATGAGCCCCAGAATCAAACCGGCGGTCGAGGCGGTAAAGGAAAAAAAATTGATAAAGAACGTGGATGGAATGATGTGAATCACCATCAGAAAAGGAAGCGCCACTCCGGTCAACATCAGGAGCAGCGCAATCAAAATCAATTGTCCGGGCGTGAGGTTAATTCTTGGGTTCATAGAGCCAGCACGATACGAGATGACCGGGTTCCGGTTCAAACTCGGGCGGTTCCTTGACATCGCAGATGCCCGGCATGAATTTGGAACAGCGCGGATGAAAGCGGCAGCCCGTAGGCGGATTGACGAGACTGGGCGGTTCGCCCGGCGGAATTTCCTTGAAAGTTTCGGCGTTCCGCGCGTCCGGCTCAGAGGTCCCGGTCAATAGCGCGACGGTGTACGGATGAAGCGGCGTATCGAGCAATTGGCGCACCGGCGCCTTTTCGACCAGATTCCCGGCATACATGACGAAAATGCGTTCCGAGAAATAACTCACGGTGGAAAGGTCGTGCGTGATATAAATGACCGAGAGATGATGCGATTCTTGCAAACCGCGCAGCAGTTTGAGAATTTCGACGCGGACCGACGCGTCCAACATCGAGACGGGTTCGTCGGCGACGAGGAATTTCGGTTCCATAATCATCGCGCGGGCAATGACGACGCGCTGTTGTTGGCCGCCGCTCAGCATGTGCGGGAACTTTGGCAGGAAATCGTCCACCGGATTCAATTTTACCTCGTCCATGACTTTGCGGATGCGGGCGAGACGTTCGGCTTTGTCGCGGACGTTGCCTATGATTAACGGCTCTTCGAGAATTTTTTGAACCGACATAAAAGGCGGCAGCGCGCCATACGGGTCTTGCTGCACATAGCCCACGTGCGAATGATACCAGCGCTTGTCTTTGGCAGTGAACTTGGTCAGGTCACGACCCTCGAACTGAATGGCGCCTTTGGTCGGTTTGTACAGACCGAGAACCGCTTTCATCAAGCTCGATTTGCCGCAGCCGCTTTCGCCGACGATGGCGATGGTTTCGGCGGCATGAACCTCAAAGGTTACGCCGTCAACGGCTTTGACATCTCCGACATGTCCAAAACCAAAGCGGCGGAGTTCGAACCAGACGTGCAGATCGTCAAGGGATAATACAACTTTTCTTGCTTGGGTGGGCGCGCTAGGGGCGACTGTCTCTATCATGACTTGTCTCGATTCAAGCATATAACCAGCACTTGACCTTTTGTCCTTCTTTTTCAATCAATGGCGGCTCTTGAACGCACTTGTCAAAACGCGACGGGCAGCGGTCGGCAAAGCGGCAGCCGGTGGGTGGGTTAATCAAACTGGGCGGACGTCCGGTGATAAATTCCGGTTCCTTTTTGCCGTGCAAACGCGGCACGCTCGCCATGAGCTTTTTGGAATAGGGATGCAGCGGCTCTTCAAAGAACCGGTGCGCGTCATTCGTTTCGACAATTTGACCGGCGTACATGACCGCCACTTCGTCGGCGAGTTCGCTGGAAGTGGCAATGTCATGCGTAATGAGGATAAAGCCAATCCCCATTTCTTTTTTGAGGCGCTTTAACACATTAAAGATACTGGCTTGGGTCAGCACGTCCAACGCGGAGGTGGGCTCGTCCAAGATAATCAATTTGGGCGAAGTGACCAGCGACATGGCGATCGCGACGCGCTGCCGCATTCCGCCGCTCAACTCGAACGGATAGCGTCGGATGAAATCTTCCGGGACGCCGACGTGCTGAAACATTTTTTTCGTCATGGTCAACGCTTCGGCTTTGCTCACGCCGAGATGGATGAGCGCGGGCTCGGCGACTTGGTCGCCCACGCGCAGCACCGGATTCAACGAATTCATGGCGGCTTGCGGCACCATCGAAATCGTCGCCCACCGGATATTGTGACGGAATTCTTCTTCCGGCAGGGACATGATGTCTTCGCCTTCAATGTAAATGTGTCCCGCGTACTTGCCCGCGTTGCGCGGCAAGAGACGCAGAATCGCTTTGGCTAATGAACTTTTGCCGCAGCCCGATTCGCCCAAGACGACGACGGCGCGGTTTGCCGCCAGCTCAAAATTCACGCCGTCAACGGCTTGAACGGGGCCCGCGGCGGTTTTGAAATACAGATACAAATCTTGAATTCGCAGGAGGATATTATTTTGCGCCATGAGGTTACATGTCTCTCAGTTTGGGATTAAAAACGCGGTCCAACGCAAAGCCCAGCATGGCAAAACCCAAGCCCGTGAGCATCAACAACATGGCGGGCTGCAGCACCCAATAGTAGCGGCCCTGATAGAGCGCGCCATCCGTAAAGGCGTCGTTAATCACTTTGCCCCACGTCGGCAAGACCGGGTCGCCCAAACCGAGAACGGCAAGGGACGCTTCCAGAAATACAAATGCCGCCACGGAAGAGACGAGCGCGGGGATGAGCAGCGGAATCATGCGCGGAATCAAATAGTTAAAGATGATGCGCGAATCAGAGGCGCCATAGGCGCGCGCCGCTTCGATATAGCTGGATTCTTTGGATTGCAAAAACACCGCCCGATACGTCTTGATGGTCGCGCCGAAAATGCCCAAAAGAATCGTCACGCCGAGCATGAGCCAGATGCTGCGTGAATAAAAGGTGCCTACCATAATCAGGATGGCGAGAAAGGGCAGCACCAGATTGATTTCGGTGATGCGCTGAATCAATCCATCCACCCAGCCGCCATGCCAGGTGCCGATGGCGGCGATGCTCATGGTGAGAACCGCGGTGCCGATGGCGGCAAGCAAACCAAACGCCAAGGCAATCGGCGTGCCGTACAATAAAGGCAGCATCAGGTCGCGGCGATACTTGTCGGTGCCCGCCAAGCCGTACAGCTCGCCATGCGATACGTATTGAGCGTCGAGCGTAGAACCGCTCTCAAAGGTGGCGCCGACAATCTCTAAAAGATAGACGCCCTTGAGCGGAGTTGGCGTTTGCGCTTTGGGGTCCGCAAACAGCGCTTCCATTACGTCATTTGATTTCAAGGTCTTTTGCAGTTTTTGGTCTTGGGAAAAACGATAAGTGGTTCGGCGGTCCACCGCCATGCTGGCAATTTTAATTTTTCTGCCGTCCGGCGTAGTCCAGACGACAGAGACGAACGGCAATTTATCCTTGAACGTCGCCGTATAGTAGAGAATCATTTCTTGCGGAAACGTATCGTATTGATAATCAAACGAATACTTGATATCGGTTGTGGAAACGTCCGCATTGGTGGGCGTGACGGTCTTGGACATGGTGCCGTCGGCGGTATTGACGGCGAACGACACGGGCGCTTTTTTGAGGGTAAAGAGATTGATCCACGCCGGCGCGGCATATTTCGGATTCAGATACCAGACGTCCTCGCCGCCGCGCCAGAGGCGCACCGCTTCGTCATACGGAATTGTGACCAAGGCATAGACGGCGACAATCAACAGGCCCAAAATAATCAACAGTCCCAACACGGCGGAGGGATAGCGAATCAGATCGCGCAAAGTGTGTTTGAGCGCAGTCATTTCGAGTCGCCTCCGCCAATTTTGACGCGCGGGTCAACCAGCGCATAAATAAAATCAAGCAGCAAAACGGTAATCGCCAAGAGATACGCATAGATGATTGTCGAGCCGACGATTACGGGCGTGTCGTACAATCCGATGGCGCGATAGATGGTGATGCCAAGCCCGGGCCATAAAAAGATGGTCTCGGTGAGGGTGAAACCGGTCCACAGCGTAATCGCCAACAGCGCAAAGTTTGTGATAATGGTCGGCAGCGTGGGCCGCAGAATGTAACGTTGTTCCACATCGCGCGGAGACAGTCCTTTGGCTTTAGCCACTTCGACGTAATCTTCGCTAGAGAAAATCAAAAAGAAGGTGCGCCAGGTGTAGATGCTCAAAAAGATGGAGGCAATGATGACCGAAGCCGCCGGCAAAATGAGATGTTTCAAAACGCTCAGCGCGTAATCAATCTTGTTATCGGGCGGCGGCACATCCACCAGACCGCCGAACGGCAGGACGCGCAGCACCGCGGCAAAAATCAAGATTAAAAAGATTCCATAAAACCATGGCGGCGCCGCGGAGGTGGGCGACAAGGCGATGGTAAATTTGTCGAACCATCCGCCATACTTGCGGGATAACGCCAACGCGACAAAGACGCTGACAAAGAACAAGAATAATTCAGAGGTGCCGGTTAATAACAGCGTCGCAGGCAGACGTTCGAGTAAAATCGAACGCACTTCTTTGGACCCCTGGTCGCTGGTCATTTGCAAGGCGCGCCCCAGATTCAAAGTCAGCGCGTTGGTGAGATAGCTCAGCGAACGGACCGCAAAGGGTTGATTCAAACCCAGACGACTTTCTTCCGAGGCGATCTTTTCCTGAATGAGCTTTTGTTTGGCTTCGGTCGAGAGAGTGCGGTAATTGGGATTTGCCAAAATCGCTTGCGTCGTATTGTCGCGGATTTCATTACGCATGATCGTGTCCACGTAACCGCCCATATTGGCGATTAGGATGGTGAGATATACGCCAATTGTGACGGTGATGGCCATCGTTACGAGTTTGAGCCCCGTATATTTGGCCATCCGCATCCATGTACTATCGCCAAAAGATTTCTTGGCAAGCGGTTTGCTCTCGACCTGCTTTTCGGCGTTTACGCTCAAAGATTTTGCGGACATGCACCCTCGCATTTCGACACAGTATAGACAACTCACGAAAAGAATTAACCTTTTCGTGTAGATTCACATTCCGTTGTGCGGATTCGCGTTTCAATCCGCAAACGTACGACAAATTTCAAATTGGTCGTACGTGCCAATCCCTTTGCCAAAACGCCAAATCGTCCTTACAAACTTGCGAAATCGGACGAACAGAGTTTGCCATGAGATATTCGCAAGTTTGTAACCGGTTGGCAAAGGTACTGACTTGCGTAACGCGATTCATTAAAGAGAAGGGGCAAGAGCAAGCTCTTGCCCCTTGGAACCATGTGTACAAACGCTTACGGCAAAACTACATAGTCTTGCGATGTAAAGGCGGGAATGGCAACCGGGATAAACACGCCTGCCACTTCGATTCTGCCGGCGCCTGCGGTGAGTTTGGCGGCTACGTCTGCGGGGATGGCGAGTGTGAACACGCCCTCATCGCCGGCGGGAGCGCCCGCGCCAACATATATCGTCGCGCCTGTTGAATCATAAAGCAGGAACTTGACGGCTCTGATATCTTTGGTGGAATAGGCATCGCCGGAAGCCCGATGGGTGAAGGTGGCTTTGAATTCAGCCGCCTCGCCGATCTTGAGCTGCGCGGGCCCATCCAGCGCCGCTTCGCCCAGAGGCGCTTGGCCGAACTTGGACCAGCGGCTGGCTAGATCCACAAAATCGGGATTCTGTTTGGATACGGCGACGCCGGCATTGAGGTCTACCGCATTCAGATAGTAGGGCCCCGTGCCGTCCCAGAAATGTTTGTGGTCGGTGTACCATTTCTTGAGCGCGTTGTAGCGGGCGGCGGCATCGTCGGCGGTTACGTATTTGCCCATTACATTGGCGTACGGAATGGTCTTGTTCGCAATTGCCTGATCCAGATGTTTGGACAGAATATCCAAACTCGGACCGCCGATAAAGCTCATCCATTCCACTTTATTGCGGTCTGCCTGACCGGTGCCCCAAGCCAGTTCTTTGCCGGCGACGGCTTCGTTGCCAATGGCGACAGATTGCCAAGGCGCTTCGCCGTAGCCATAGTTGGGCCACCAGGTAGTGATGTTCAATTCGGCGTCCGAAAAGACATTGTCGTCATACGTGGCGATAGTCAGGGGATCGGTGGAGAGAATCTGAACGCCCTTAAAGTGCGACAAGAACGCTTCCAGGTTGCCCGCGACATCTTCATCATAGATGGCGCTGCCTTTTTTGCCATAGTCAAAGGTTTCAATCATTGCCATGACAAAATCGGCTGGCGAGAGATTGCTGCCGTCGTGCCATTTGACCGTCTTGAACATGTCCGCCGGATAATAAAGCACCGATTTGGACTTGGCGGTGGAGACATCGCGCTGACCGAGACTAAACACATCGCTGGTGTCCTGCGCGCCCACTTGCGCCAATGCAAATTCGGCGATAGCGGCTTTCTTTTCGTCGTCGCTTTTCAAGTCCGCAATTTCTTTGACCTTGTCGGCGACTGCGGCTTTGCCGTCGTCGCTGGCAAGAGCTTTGGCGACGTCAACCGAGGCGCCGCTTGCGGCGTTGTATGCGGCGGCGAGATCAGTGACGACTTTGACCAACGCGGCGTCGTTCAATTTCGCCAACGCAACCGCGCCGACGAGTTCGTCCGCTTTTGCCTTGATGGCATCATACGCTGTTTTGGCTTTTGCCGCGTCGGCAACGGTCAAGAACTTTTGATTCACGGGATCCCAATCAACCCACGCGTCATCCGGGACTTTGATGGTGTCCTGGAAAGAAAGGTTGACCCAATCCAGATTGGTTTGCACCGGGGTGCCGGTCTCGACGACGAGGTCGGCTTTTTCCGCGCGCAGGGGCCAAGCCAAACCGGTGTACGGGTCGGGCATTACGCCGCGGCTCGCGGTGGCGTTCTGAACATACGCGCTCGTCACCCAGTTCGCGCCATTGACCGGATTCCACGGGTCGGTGAATAAGGTGGCGGTAGTGCCAACTTTGACCTGACCGCCTTCCTTGTCCTTGAAGCGCATAGTGTACGGCGACATGAACGTGGTTTCTACGCCCGCGCCGACATCGGAACTCACTTCGAGGTTGCAGTTGAACGGCGCATAGCTTTGGAGGTCAACGATCCAAACTTGGAGCGAATCCTGAACGGACAAAGGCAGCGCTTGGACCATCAGGTCGTGACGTTCTTGGAGGGTCTTGAATCGGCCGTCCGCCAAATCGTCGCCGACTTTTTGGAAAGCGGGGTCGGGAACGTTATCGGTGAACAGCGGAATCCCTTGCGGGCTGTTGGGCAAATACATTTCGCGGAAGATGGTGCGTTCGTCGCGGTTCAAACCGTTAGAACCCCAACCGCCGGTGTAAATGTCCCACTGGCCTTCTTTGGCGTCCGAACCAATCCAGAGCGGCGAAAGGTCGGAAGATTTGCCTTCTTTGCGTTCGACCGTAAAGCCGAGCGCTTCGAGCTGCGTGGTAAAGTAGTTGCCAATCTGCAAGCGGGTGCCGTCGCCGTCATTGCGGATTAGAAAAGTAATCTTGACCGGCTTGCCGTTGTATTCCCATTTGCCATTCGCGCCCTTTTTGGCGCCCATGGCGGTCATTTCCGTGTCAACGATTTCTTTTGCCTTGTCGAGGTTGTACGCGTATTTCGCTTCCAAACCGCGCGCTTCGGCGATGAGATCGGTGTAATCCACCAGCTGCGTCGTCAGCGCAAAGAGTTTGGGCAGCGCGCCGCCGGCGTAAATTTCTTGGTTGATATAGTTGCGGTCAATCGCCCAGTTCGTCGCTTCGCGGATTTTGCGATTCGAAAAGGCGTTCAATCTGCCGTCCGCGTATTCGTGTTTCGCGTTGCCGTACGGATTGAACATCAGACTGTAATAGGTGCCGTACGATTGGGTGTAGCACAGGTCGGCTTTTTTAATGTCGGCGAGTTTGTCGGAAGCCAGACCATAGCTAAACAAATTGATGGCGTCGGCTTGAATTTGGGTAATCGCCGACTGGCCGTCAACGACGGAATAATCAATCTCGTCCAACCAGCCGCCATGTCGAGTGGATTGAGGCGCTTCGGTCGGTTTCGGCGCTTCGGTTGGTTGTGCGGGGGCGGCGGTCGGTTGTGCGGGGGCGGCGGTCGGTTGTGCGGGCGCTGAAGTGGGCTGGGCGGGCGCGGTCGTCGCTTGTGCGGCAGGTTGCGTCGTCGGAGCGGGAGCGGGGGCGGCACATGCGCCGAGCAGGATGCTGAATAACGCCAGCAAACCCAGCGCTAGATAGAACCGGTTACGTAACATGAGTTTCTCCTCCTGTAGCTAAATTAGGTTTTGGGGATTTCTATAATTCTGGTCGGCGCTTGTTCGTCGCGTCTTCACCTCCTTTGGTTCATAGCGTACGGGATTCGCCTTGAAGCGATTGTCGCTAGATTATCATAGCCAAGCGGTCAAGTCAAGAAGCGGGCGGTCGTTTTTTACCGCGTTTTGACAGGGGCACGCGAAAAAAATAGAATGACGCGCGCGCAAAACGGGAATAAAATTTTCGCGCGCTTGCGCGGCGCGTTACGCGCGCGCGTAACGCGCGCGCGCGGATTGCAACGCGTTGCGCCGCGGATGTAACCAAATTAGCGCCAGATTGATACGCGTTTCAATCTTGCATTCGCGATGATTCTGGCGATAATGGCTATGGATATGACGCACTGCGTCATGCTTGGAATTTTTCAAGGAGTGGCATATGCCTTTTAACGTTGTCGTGCTGCTCAAGCGTGTCCCCGACACCGAGAGCAAAATCACGCTGCGCGATGGCGCGGTAGTGACCGAAGGATTGAATTTTGTGCTGGACCCGTACGGCGAATACGGTCTGGAAAAGGCGTTGCAGCTGACGGAACAACATGGCGGCAAAGTGACTGCCGTTTTATGCGGACCCCCCGACGCCAAAGAGACGATTCGCAAAGCGCTCGCCGTCGGCGCGGATGAAGCGGTGCATATCAGCGATCCGGCGCTCGAAGGCGGCGACGCGGCGACGACCGCCAAAGCGTTGGCTGCCGCGTTAAAAAAGATTCCGTACGATATGATTTGGGCGGGCAAGCAAGCGGTGGACGAGGACAACGCCCAAGTAGCCCTGCGCGTGGCAGAGCTGCTCGACCTGCCGCACGTCAACAGCGTCATTGAATTCAATTTGGAAGCCGACGGCAAAGCCGCGCGCTGTGTGCGCGAAGTGGACGGCGAACGCGATCTGATGACGACGACGCTGCCTGCGGTTTTTACCGCGCAGCAAGGTTTGGGCGAACTGCGCTATCCGTCGCTCAAAGGCATCATGGGCGCGAAAAAGAAACCGATTGCGGATTGGGATGCCGCCGCGTTGGGCGTGGACGTCGCGACCCTCGGCAAAGCGGGCGCGAAAATTCAACAGATGAGACTCGAACCGCCGCCCGCGCGACCGCCGGGCAGAATTATTCCGGGCGACGCGCAGACCGCCGCGCAAGAATTGGCGCGACTCTTGCATGAGGAGGCGAAAGTAATCTAGCGGATGGCAGATTGTAGATTGGCGCTTGCCGCTTGCCGCGTCGAAACCGCGTCAAAGACGCGCGGCGCGATTTACAATTCGCCATTCGCTATCAGCGAACCATGTCAAACAATATCCTGATTATCGCCGAAGGGCGCGCGGAAGGTCTCAAAAAAGTCAGTTTCGAATTGGTGAATATGGCGCAGACGCTCGCATCCGCTTTGGGCGGCGCGGTCGAAGGCGCGGTCGTCGGCAATCACGTCGGCGCGTGGGCCGAGACGCTGGCGAAAACCGGCGTGACCAAAGTGTATGTCGCCGACGACGCGGGGTTGGAAAATTTCGCGCCCGAAAGTTACACCGCCGCGCTGTGCGCGGTGATCAACGCGGCGCAGCCCGCCATCGTCATGTTTGGCGCGACCGGTTGGGGCAAAGAAGTCAGCGCGCGCGTCGCCGCGCGTTTGGATTGGGGGCTCGCGACCGACTGCACCGCCGCGCAAATCGAAAACGGCGCGCTCGTCTTGACGCGCCCAGTCTTTGCCGGCAAAGCCATCGCGCACGTTCAAGCCAAAAGTTTTCCGGTGATGATGAGCATGCGCCCGAATCTGGCGCCGCCCGCCGAAGCGGATCAACCCGCCGCGCCGGTGCAAACCGTCGCCGTCGCGTTACCGGCGCCGCGCGCCCGCGTCGTCGAAATAATGTCCAAAGAAAAATCCAAAGTGGATTTGGGCGAAGCGAACGTCGTCATTTCCGGCGGACGCGGCGTCAAAGGTCCCGAAGGGTTCGAGCCGTTGAACGAACTGGCGGATACGCTGAACGCGGCGGTGGGCGCCTCGCGCGCGGCGGTGGACGCGGGCTGGATTGATTACTCGCATCAAATCGGACAGACGGGCAAAACCGTCGCGCCGAAACTGTACATCGCGGCGGGCATCAGCGGCGCGATTCAACATCTCGCCGGCATGTCGTCCAGTAAAGTGATTGTCGCCATCAACAAAGATCCCGACGCGCCGATTTTCAAAATCGCCGATTATGGCATCGTCGCCGATTTGTTTGACGTCGTGCCGGCGCTGAACGCGGCGATCAAAAAGATTCAGAGCGCCTAAGCGCGCGCAAAAAAACAAACAAAAAATCTTCGGAATGAACTTCCGAAGTTTTTTTGTTTAGAACGGATTGTAATTTTTTGACCAACGCCGCGTTGTACAATACGCCCGTCGCTTTGCAAGGTAAATTCGCGCGCCTCGAACCGTTGGCGCTCGCGCACGCGGACGATTTGTTTGCCGCCGGGCAAGACGACGAAATTTGGGCGTACATGCCCGTGCCGACGCCGCAGCGCGCGGACGATGTGCGCGTCTGGATTCAAGCCGCGCTCGCTTTGCAAGCGCGCGGCGCGGTCTTGCCGTTCGCGATTGTGGATGTGGCGACGCAGCGCGCGATCGGCAGCACGCGCTTTTTGGACCTTGCGCCGCAGGACCGGCATGTCGAAATCGGCTGGACGTGGCTCGGCAAAAAATTTTGGCGCACGCCTCTCAACACCGAATGTAAATTTTTGCTGCTGCAATACGCGTTTGAAACGCTCGCTTGCATTCGCGTCGCGTTGAAAACCGATTTACGCAACGAACGCTCGCAGCGCGCGATTGAACGCCTCGGCGGCGTGCGCGAGGGCGTGCTGCGCCGCGTCGTCGTCATGCACGACGGATACGAACGCTCGACGGTGTATTATTCCATTTTGGATAACGAGTGGGCGGACGTAAAAAAACGGCTGCAAGAAAAAATGAACGCGTCATTTTGAACCGCACATTTTTGTATATAATAACAACGTCAAGGCGGGCGCGACAGAGCGCGGAAAAAATCCATCTCTGAACATCGCGCCATCGCGCCATCGCGCTCGAATCGAAAATCCGAAATCACAAATCATAACTCACCTTACGCAGTCCATCACATTTCAATCTTTGGGACACAGATTACACGGATTTACACAGAAAAAAACCAAAATCTGTGGCATCTGCGGCATCTGTGTCCAAAAATGCGCTGGGAAATCCTGTCAGAACGCTTTTTTATCGGCAAGTTACGTAACGTGAGGCATAAATCATAAATCACACGAGGTTTCTGTGTCTCTTTCACTTTCCATTTTAGCGGTGTACGCTCATCCTGACGACGAGCAGGGCGTGAGCGGTTCTTTGGCAAAATACGCGCGGCAAGGCGTCAATACTACGATCCTTTGCGCCACGCGCGGCGAAGTCGGCGAAATCGCGCCGGGCGTGGACGCGACGCCGGAAACGCTGGGACAGGTGCGCGAAGCGGAAATGCGCTGCGCGGCGGCGAAAATCGGCGTGCGTCATTTGTACATGTTGGATTATCGCGATTCGGGCATGGACGGCACGCCCGAAAATAATGATCCGCGCAGTCTTTGTCAAGCCGACCTGCGGGATGTCGCCGCCCACGTGACGCGCGCGGTGCGCGAACAGAAACCGCAAGTCATGATTGCATTTGACGCGTGGGGCGGTTACGGCCATCCCGACCATATTCAAATGCACAAAGCCGCGTTGATGGCGTTTTGGATGGCGGGCGACGCGCGCTATTTTCCCGAACAGCTCGCCGACGGTTTGCAGACGTGGGCGCCGCAGAAATTATATTTTCATGCGTGGCCCCGTTCGCGCTTTCACGCTTTTGCCGAATATCTTGAATCGCGCGGCGAAGAGCCGCCCGATTGGCTCGCGGGCTTTACCTTGCGCGCGCTGCCGGACCAAGTGATTACCACGCGCATTGACGTACACGAATTCGTGAACCTCAAAGTGGAATCCTTGATGTGCCACGCGTCGCAATTGGGCCCCAATACCATGTTCCGACGCATTCCCGAAGCGCTCTGGCACGATACGCTCAAGACCGAAACGTTCATGCTCGCCGAATCGCGCACGGGCCGCGCGGGCGACGAAACGGATGTGTTTGAGGGAATCAGCTGATATGTTATCCAAGAGCTCTTGGGAGAGGTATATCCATGAGAGATTGGGAAAAACTCAAAACACGGTACTTGCGAGATGCTGTTCCGGTGCGTTTGGGCGGGGTGGCGGCAAATCTTGCGCGAATTAAATCTTTTTCGGTTAATCAGAATCAGGAAAGTTTTGTGGAAATGATGATTGACGAGAGCAAACGTTTTTTAGAGTGGACAATTTTGGATATCGTACAGGAAAATCAGTCAGAGCTTGTGGATTTGCAGATTCAGTTGGCGGTTTGGCAGCGGAACTGGCCCTTGCTCTGGTCCGATATGGAGCGGCGTATGGCAGTTGCCAACATGGCGGAGAAATGGTCAGAGCGTCTGTTGGAATTATCGGGTTTGCCGGACGAACGCTGAACATGATTTACGAAATTGACAAAGGCGCGGGGATTTTTTGCAGCGAGGGCGCGGGCTGCCGCGTCTATTTCATTGCGCGCCCCGAACCGATGTTGATTGACACAGGCGCGCACGGGCGCGCGGACGCGATTCTGCGCGACTTGGCGAGCATCGGCGTTCAACCGATCCAAATTCGTAAAATCATTTTGACGCATCATCACGTCGGTCACACGGGCGGCTTGTGGCTTTTGAAACGGCGCACGGGCGCGCACGCGTTGGCGCACCACGCCGACGCGCCGTACATTACCGGCAGACGCCCGCGCCGCGCCGCGCGTCGTTCCGTCGAACGCGTTTTTCATAATGCAATCGCCAAAGTCGGATTCGGCGACGCGATGGTCGTTTCGTTGGAACGTTTGTTGGAGGACGGCGACGAAATCAACGGCTGGCGCGTAATCCATACGCCGGGGCAAACGCCCGGGCACATTTGTCTGCACAAACGCGACATGCTCATCAGCGGCGATTTGCTCAGCGCGAGCGCGGGCGGTTTTCGCTTGGCGCCGCCGCAAACAATTATTGATCCCGTGGCGTACGAGCGCTCGCTGCGAACGGTGGCGCGGCTGAATTTTGAAATTATCTTGCCCGCGCACAATCCGCCGTATGTGGTCGAGGCGGGAAACAAAGTGCGCGAGCTGGCGGCGCATTTGGACGGATGATTCGTTCTCGTAAGAGAACGAATTTTTTTCATGTGAGGTTAAGGTTTTATCCGTAAGGTACGATGGACGGACGCGAGTCGTTTGTGAATGTGGACAGAATGGAAAACGAATGGGTATGAGCAAGCGTTATTGGCGCACACTCGGTTGGGGCGCGGCGGCGTTGGGCGCGGCGGTGGGCATCTTTGCCGCGCTGCGGTACGGCAATCGTTTTTTGGATGAATTTGAAAGCGCGCGCGCCGAAGACGCCGCGAGCGGCGCGTATTTCGTCACCTCGGCGGGTTGGCGGATGCACTATACGGCGCAAGGGGACGGCGCGCCGGTCGTGTTGATTCACGGGTTTATGGATTCGCTGCAAACGTGGCGGCGCAACGCGCCGGTTTGGGCGCAAACGCATCGCGTCTATGCGGTGGATGTATTGGGCTTTGGCTCGTCCGACCGGGCGCTCGCGCCGATTTATACCTTGAAACAACAAGCGCAATTTTTACGCGAATTTTTCGCGGCGCAAAATATCACGCACGCGACGGTAATCGGTCATTCGATGGGCGGCGCATTGGCTTTGCAATTGGCGTATGATTTCCCCGCGCTAGTTCACAAACTCGTACTGATTGCGCCCGCCACGTACCTGTACGCGGCGTTTCCGCGCAATGGGCTGCGTCCGCTGCCGCGACGCGTTTCGCGCGGCGTGTTGGGTTTGTACGAAAGATGGCAGGGCGACCGCGGCAATCCGGTGCGCTTGGCGTATGGCGACCCGACGCGCATTACGCCCGATTCGGTCGCTTTGCGTCAACAAATGATGCGCGTGCGCGGCACGCACGACGCGCTGATTGCCATGTCGCAATCGAAACGCGAGGCGGACGTGCCGCGTCAATTGGAGCAGGTGAGCGCGCCGACTTTGCTGGTGTGGGGCAAACGCGACCGCGTCGTGCCCGGCGCGCATGCGACCAAACATTATCGCGCGCTGCCCAATGCGCGTTTGGAATGGATTGAAACGGCGGGGCATTTGCCGCACGAAGAAGAGCCGCAAACGGTGAATAAATTGGTCGGCGCTTTTTTGGACGCGGCTTGACGGCGTATTTGCAAATTTGTTCGACAAGCGGGGAAATTCTGTTATAATTTGGACGCCGCCGCACGTTGGGCGGGATGAAGGAACGGTGGTTACAAGATGAATCCAAACAATCAATGGTATCGGAACGGGCTGGTCTATCTGCTCATTGTGGTTGTGCTGGCGGCGCTGGCGTACCAGTTTTTTCAACAGCCGCGCCAAACCAAGCAAATCCAATTCAATGATTTGGTGACGGCGATTCAAAACGGCGAGGTGAACAAAACGTCGGTGAACGGCTCGACCGTTACCATCACATACAAGAGCGATGGCAAACAAGCGCTGGTGGCATTGAGCCGCAATCCCAACGTTTCGCTGGAACAGACGCTCGCGTTGTATGGCGTTACGCCGGAGCAGTTAAAGGCGGCGAACGTTACCAATGAAAATCCGCCGCAATGGGACAATATCATTAGTTTGTTGGCGACGATTTTACCGTTCTTGTTAATCGGCGGTTTGTTCTTTTTCCTGATGCGCCAAGCGCAGTCGGGCAACAATCAAGCCATGTCGTTCGGCAAATCGCGCGCGCGCATGTTTAGCGGCGACAAACCGACCGTGACGTTTGCGGACGTGGCGGGCGTGGAAGAAGCCAAAGCCGAACTCGCCGAAGTGGTCGAATTTCTCAAAGAGCCGGATAAATTTACCGCGCTCGGCGCGCGCATCCCCAAAGGCGTGCTGCTCGTCGGACCGCCCGGCACGGGGAAAACGCTCCTCGCGCGCGCAGTGGCGGGCGAAGCGAACGTGCCGTTCTTTTCGATTTCCGGTTCCGAATTTGTCGAAATGTTCGTCGGCGTCGGCGCGAGCCGCGTGCGCGATCTGTTCGACACCGCCAAACGCAATTCGCCTTGCATCGTCTTTGTGGACGAAATTGACGCGGTGGGACGTCACCGCGGCGCCGGTCTCGGCGGTTCGCACGATGAGCGCGAACAGACGTTGAATCAGATTTTGGTCGAGATGGACGGTTTTGATACGGACACGAACGTCATTATCATCGCCTCGACCAATCGTCCTGATATTTTGGATCCCGCGCTGCTGCGCCCCGGACGTTTTGACCGCCGCGTGATTTTGGACCGGCCCGATATGGTCGGACGCAAAGCGATTTTGGAAGTGCATACGCGCGGCAAGCCGTTGGGCGACGATGTAAATTTGATTGCCGTCGCCAAATCTACGCCGGGCTTTTCGGGCGCGGACATTGAGAATTTGGTGAACGAGGCGGCGATTCTCGCGGCGCGGCGCAATAAAAAAGCGATTGGCATGGCGGACTTGCAAGAAGCCGTCGAAAAGGTGATTGCCGGACCCGAACGCAAGAGCCGCGTCATTAGCGAGGACGAGAAAAAAGTTATCGCCTATCACGAAGCGGGTCACGCGATTGTGATGCGGATGCTGCCCAATTGCGACCCGGTGTACAAAGTTTCGATTGTCTCGCGCGGCATGGCGCTCGGCATTACGATGCACTTGCCGGAAGACGACCGCTATCTGATGCGCCGCAGCAAATTCACCGACGACATGGCGGCGCTGCTCGGCGGCCGCGCGGCAGAGCAAATTGTTTTTGGCGATATTACGACCGGCGCGTCGAATGATTTGGAACGCGTAACCGATTTATCGCGTTCGATGGTGACGCGGTACGGCATGAGCGATTTGTTGGGTCCGCGCACGTTCGGCGACCGCGAAGAACTGGTGTTTTTGGGACGCGAAATTTCCGAGCAGCGCAATTATTCGGAATCGGTCGCGCAGCAGATTGATAACGAAGTCAAGCGGTTGGTGATGCAGGCATACGACCGCGCCATCACGATTTTGACAGAGTACCGCGACAAACTCGACGAACTCGCGGAACGGCTCATCAAAGTCGAAACGGTGGACGCGACGGAATTTGAAGCCATGTTCGCGGACGCGCCGCGGATGGAACGCCCGCGTTACACGCCGATTCCGGCGACGACCGGCGCGACGAACGCGCCCAAACCGGAATCGCCGCCGTCCGCCGAACGCGGCGCATTACCGCCGCTCGCGCCGTCGCCGGCATGATGCAAGAAATTGGAAGGTGAATAAAATAGCCGAGCAGCGTTTTGCCGCTCGGCTATTTCGATTTATTCCGTTTCGCCATAAATGCTTAACCTGACGATACGAACGATTTGGGAAACCAAATTTGTTTTCCGCAAAATCATGTCGTGAAAGGTAAAGCGCCTTGCGAGATGGAATCGAGAAAGGATGGAATCATGAGCGAAATCGCAGTGGGTCTGGTAGGCGAAGCGAGTCAAATGGTTACGAAAGAAGCTACCGCCGCGCATTGGGACAGCGGTTTGGTGGCGAGTTTCTCGACGCCCGGCTTGGTGGCGCTTTTGGAAAATGCCGCGTTCAACGCGCTGAAAACGGCGCTGCCGGAAACGCAAACTTCGGTCGGCACGGAAATCTGCGTCAAACATCTCGCCGCGACGCCGGTGGGCATGACCGCGCGCGCACGCGCCGAAGCGACGGCGGTGGAGGGACGCAAAATAACGTTCAAGGTCGAAGCGTGGGACGACGCGGAAAAAATCGGCGAAGGCACGCACACGCGTTTCGTCGTCGAGTTGGAACGCTTTAATCAGCGCTTTGAACAAAAGCGCGCCGCCTTTCAAGCGGGGAACAAACAAGGCGGATAAACGGATGGCGCGCGCTATCCGTTAGAAAGCCGTTGTGATTGCATGGATCAACGTCAGCGTTTTGAAACTCTTGCCGCCGCGTATTTTGAATCCGCGTACCGCGCTTCGCCGACGATGGCGACGGATTTGGGCATTCACGCCTACGACCATCTGCTCGACGACATGTCGCAAGCCGCCATTCAAGCGCGCGTCCGCGAATTGAAAACGTTTCGGCGGAAATTTCGCGCGCTGGACGCCGCGTCTTGGCAAAATGGCGACGCGTCCGCCGTTACCGACCACACGCTGATTTTGAGCGATATTGAAAATGAATTGTGGCTGCTGCAAGATACGCGCGATTGGGAGACGGACCCGTCGTATTACGTGGCGGACCCGTTCTTTGCGATTTTTCTCGGCGTCTCGCGCGACTTTGCGCCTTTGGCTGAACGGGTCGAGAATCTCGCCGCGCGTTTGGAACAGGTTCCCGATTTGCTCGCGGCGGCGCGCGCGAATCTAAAAAATCCGCCGCACATTCTCACCGAAATTGGCATCGAGGAAACCGAAGGCGCGCTGGAATTTTGCGCGCTGCTCGGTCCCGAAATCGCCGCGCAAATGAAACCGCCGCGGCGGTTGACGCACGCGATAAAACGGGCGTCGCACGCGCTGCGCGAATTTTTGAAATATCTCCAAGACGATTTGACCTTGACCTCGACCGGCAAACTCGGCGTCGGCGCGAAACAGTACGCGAAAATTCTCGAACACGACCACATGCTGCCTTATACCGTCGCCCAAGTGGTGGCGATGGGCGAGCGCGTGTTTCAAGAAACCGAACGCGAAATGGCGGCGTGGGCGCAGAGGATTGACAAGCAAAAATCGTGGCGCGACATTGCGAACGCGGCGCGGATGGAATTTCCGCCGCGCCATCGTTTGTTGAGCGCGTATCGTCACGAGGTCGCGCGCTTGCGCGAATTTGTGCGCGCGCACGATTTGGTGTCGCTGCCGGAACAGGATTGCGAAGTCATTGAAACGCCGCCGTTCGAGCGCGCGCTCAATAGTTTTGCGGCGTACATCGCGCCGGGCCCCTTTGAAGAAAACCAGCGCGGTCAATTTTGGGTTACGCCGGTGGATACGGCGGCGCCGCGCGCGCAGCAAATCGAACAACTCGAAGAACACTGCAATTTTTTGTATCCCGTCACCGCCGCGCACGAAGCGTATCCTGGCCATCACGTGCAGCTCGTGCGCGCGAATCAGGCGGGTTCGCGGTGGCGCCGGCATTTTTCGTCTTCGATTTTCGCCGAAGGTTGGGCGCTGTATTGCGAAGAATTGATGAATCAGGCGGGGTATTATCAAGACCCGCGCGTGCGTTTGTTTCAACTCAAAGATCGTTTGTGGCGCGCCGCGCGCGTGATTAACGAAATCGGCATCCACTGTTACGATTTGCCGATGGACGACGCGGCGCGTTTTTTAGTGGACAAGGTGGGTTTGACGCACGGCGCCGCGCGCGCGGAAACGCGGCGTTACATCGCCGAACCCGGGCAGCCGATGAGCTATCTCATCGGACAGCTCGAAGTCGAACGCTTGCGTAAAAAATTCCGCCGCTTGCCGTTGAAAAAATTTCACGACTTGCTTTTAGATTCGGGAACGATTCCGTTCGCGTTGGTGGAACAAGAGATGGAGGAAAAGGTAAGGGATAGCGGATAGCAGGTTTGGCTTTGCATCCTACTTGCTCCTTGCCACTTGCAATGAAAGACCTTTCTGCTCGCATTCTCAACATGGCGCAGATGCGCGGCGCGTCCTATGCGGATGTGCGCGTGGTCAATCGCGCCGTCCAAACGCTCGGCGTCAAAGACGGGCGCGTACAGGAAATGATTCAGCAAGAATCGCAAGGGTTTGGCGTGCGCGTCATCGCCGAGGGCGCGTGGGGTTTTGCCGCGTGTTCGCGCGACGATTACACGGACGTGGACGCGACGTTGAATCGCGCGCTGCAAAACGCGCGCGCGAGCGCGTTGACCAAAACGCGCGACGTGCGCTTGGGCCCCCCCGAAGCCAACAAAGGCGTTTTCCGTTCGACGTACAAAATGGACCCGTTCATGGTGTCCATGTCCGACAAAATCAATTTGCTCCTCAAAGCCGACGCCGAAATGCGGCGCGTGAAAACGTCCAAAGCGCATTTGCTGACGCGCTGCGAAATGGTGTTTGTGCGCGAAGAAAAAACGTTCGCGTCGAGCGAAGGCGCGTACATTCAGCAAGAGATTGTCGAAAGCGGCTGCGAAATTCAAGCGCAGGCGACGGACGAATCGGGCGACGTGCAGACGCGCACGTATCCGTGGGGCAGACATCAACAGACGCGCGGTTTTGAATTTGTGTTGGAGCAGCAGCTGGTCGAAAACGCGCCGCGCCTCGCGCACGAAGCGCTGGCGCTGCTCACCGCCGACGCGTGTCCCGCGTACGACGCGACGACCGTGATTTTGAGCGGCAATCAAGTCGCGCTCCAGGTGCATGAATCGTGCGGCCATCCGATTGAACTCGACCGCGTGTTGAAACAAGAAGCGTCGTTCGCCGGCGTCTCGTTTCTCACGCCGGATAAATTGAACCACTTTCAATACGGTTCGGAAATCGTCAACCTCACCGCCGACGCGACCATCCCCGGCGGACTTGGCACGTTCGGTTTCGACGACGAAGGCGTGCCGGCGCAGCGCGTCGAGGTCGTCAAGGACGGGCGTTTCGTCGGCTATATGACGAACCGCGAACTCGCGACGGAATTGAATCTCGGACGCTCCAACGGCACGATGCGCGCCGAAAGTTGGAATCACTTGCCGTTGATTCGTATGACCAATATCAATCTTTTGCCCGGCGCGTGGACGCTGGAAAATTTGATTGCGGATACGGACGACGGCATTTATTTCGACACCAATCGTTCGTGGAGCATTGACGACAAGCGCTTGAATTTTCAATTTGGCGCGGAACTGGCGTGGGAAATCAAAGGCGGCAAAAAGACGCGTCTTTTGAAAAATCCGATTTACACCGGCGTCACGCCCAATTTTTGGCGCGGCTGCGACGCGATTTGCGACGAACGCGAATGGGTCGTGTGGGGCACGCCGCGCTGCGGCAAAGGACAGCCCGCGCAAACGATTCGCACCGGGCACGGCGCGAGTCCCGCGCGTTTTCGGAACGTGCGAGTCTTTTCCAAAGGGTAGGCATCATGCTCGGTCCCGAGAAACTCAAGCAGTTGGCGGAAGCGGCGCTGACACATTCCAAAGCCGCGCAGACGGAAATTCTTTTGCGCGCGACGGATACGGCGTTGTCGCGTTTCGCCAACAACGCCATTCACCAGAACGTTTTTGAATCGAACGTGACGGCGCGCGTGCGCGTGATTCTGGGCAAACGCACCGGCGTCGCGGAATCGAACGATATATCGGCGGAGGGCATCAAACGCGCGGTGGATATGGCGCGCGCCATCGCGCAATTGCAGCCCGAAAATCCCCAGAACGCGCCGCTGCCCGAACCGCGCGCGGCGGCGCCGGCGGACGCGTACGTTTTGCAAACGGCAGAGAGTACGCCCGAAACGCGCGCGCGCGCGATTGAACAAATCTGCCGCGCCGCCGCCGCGCAAAAATGGATCGCGGCGGGCGCATATCGCGCCGACGTTCACGAAAGCGCCGTCGCGAATTCGTTGGGCGCGTGGGCGTATCACGTCGGCACGACGGCGGATTTGCATACGGTGATCACGAACGACGCAGGCACGGCGTCGGGATTCGCTGCCGACGCGTCGCCGGACGCGCGCAAATTGGACGTCGCCCAGGTGGCGCGCACGGCGTTGGACAAGGCGCAGCGTTCGCAAAATCCCATCGCGCTCGCGCCGGGCGAATACACGGTCGTTTTGGAACCCGAAGCCGTCGCGTCGGTTTTGCAATATACGGCGTGGCACACCTTTAACGCGCTGGCGGTGCAAGAGGAGCGTTCCTTTGTGCGCGGGCGGCGCGGCGAATTGTTATTCAGTCCGTTGGTGAGCGTGTACGACGACGGCGCGGCGCGCGATACGTTCGCGCTGCCGTTCGATTGCGAGGGCGTGCCGCGTCAAAAAGTTGTGATGATTGAAAACGGCGTCGCGCGCGATGTGGCGTACGATACGTTCACCGCGCGCCGCGACCGCGTGGCTTCGACGGGTCATTCGCTGCCCGCGCCGAATCTGGTCGGGCCCGTGCCGCAGCATCTGTTTTTGGCGCCGGGCGCTCAGAGCCGCGCCGAATTGATCGCGTCGGTGGCGCGCGGCATTTTGATCACGCGCTTTTGGTACACGCGCGTGGTGCATCCGCTGCACGTGGTGATGACGGGCTTGACGCGCGACGGGACGTTTTTGATTGAAAACGGTCAGGCGACGCTGCCGGTCAAAAATTTGCGTTTCACGTCGTCGTATCTCGACGTATTGAAAAATACGCGCGCGGTCGGGCGCGAAACGAAATTGATGCGCGACGAGCGCGCGGAAATGAATTTTCGCGCGCCCGCGCTGGCGGCGGACGGTTTCCATTTTACGGGCGTGACGCAATAGGCGGAGCGCCCGTTTTGTTTTGATGTGTCGCAGAAGGGATTGTGTGTTATACTCGTTTTGATTTCCGACGTCGGCAGGCGGGCGTTTGGAAATCTTGTTATTGTCCGCGCAATTGTGCGCGGCGATAATTTTTTCAATTCATTGGAGGAAACGGTATGGAAGGAATCGTTACTACATTGAGCCAATACATGGGCGCGGGACTTGCCCGGCTCATTGCGGCGGTGCTCGCGTTACTTGTCGGCTGGCTCATCGCCGCGCTCATTGCGGGCGTGGTCAAAACGCTGCTCAAGCGCGTCCAATTGGACAATCGCATGGCGAAATGGACCGAGAGCAAAGAGGGCAAGGGATATCCGGTCGAGCAGTGGACCGGCACGCTCATCTTTTGGTTTATCTTTTTGTTCTTTGTCGTCGGCGCGCTAGAGGTTCTCAACTTTACGCAGCTCGCCGCGCCGATTAATAATCTGTTGGCGACGGTTACGGCGTGGCTGCCCGCTTTGCTGGGGGCGGCGATTTTGGCGCTCATCGCCCATGTCGTCGGCACAATTCTGCGTAAACTGACGGTGAATTTGCTCGAACGCCGCAAGGTGGACGAACGGCTCAGCGAGAGCTCGGGCTCGAAAGCGGCTGTCGGCAAACCGCTCGGCGACGCGGTGTATTATCTCGTCTGGCTTTTGTTCTTGCCCGCGATTTTGGGCGCGGTGGGCTTGCAGGGTTTGCTCGTTCCCGTCCAAAACATGATTGACCAGTTCCTCGGCTTTTTGCCGTACCTCGCGGCGGCGGCGATTGTCTTGATTGTGGGCTGGTTTGTGGCGCGCATTGTGCAGCGCATCGTCGCCGGTTTCTTGGCGTCCGCGGGCGTAGACGCGTTCGCCGAACGCATCGGCGTCGCCAAGTACATGGGCGGCATGACGGTCTCGTCGCTCTTGGGCTTGATTGTCTTTATCCTGATTTTGATTCCGGTCATCACCGCCGCGCTCGACGCGTTGAATCTCAATTCGCTCACCGCGCCGCTGACGGCAATGATGAACGAGGTCATTACCGCGATTCCCAATTACGTCGCGGCGGCGGCGCTTTTGGTCGTCACGTATGTATTGGCGCGCTGGCTCATCGGCATTCTCGTCGAAATTCTGAGCGGCGTGGGCGTCAATGCGGTTCCGCGCGCGTTGGGTTTGGGCGAGTCGGAAAATATCGGCGGGCGCACGCTGTCGAAATGGATTGGAGACCTCGCGCTGTTGATCGTGATGCTGCTCGCCGCGGTCCAAGCCGCGCAAATCATCGGCTGGACGGCGGTCACGTTGGCGGTGGGCGCGCTAGGCGCTCAAGTGGTTCTGGTGATCGTCGGTTTGGTCATTATTGCCATCGGCGTCTATTTGGGCAATCTCGCCGCGAAATTTATCAATGGCACCACCGCGCCGAACAAGAATTTGTTGGCGCTCGTCGCGCGCGTCGCCATCATCGCCTTTGCGGGCGCGATGGGTTTGACCACGATGGGCTTTGCCGAGCAGATTGTGATTCTCGCGTTCAGTTTGTTCTTTGGCGCGATTGCCGTCGCCGTCGCGTTGGCGTTCGGTTTGGGCGGACGCGAAACGGCAGCCAAACGCATCGCCGCGTGGTCCGATTCGCTTAAAAAGGACGCCTGACGAACAAAAACCTTTCGGGTTTTCGGAAACTCGAAAGGTTTGGCTCTCCAGGTTTTCAGTTTTGATGCAAGCTCTTGGGCGGACTTGGCGCCCAAGAGCTTTTTTTGTCGCAACCTTAAATTTTCGCCGCGCTTGCGATTGGGCTTGACACTTACACGGAAAAGTGTATAATGAAGATATACACGAATCCGTGTAAATCCAAAACGGACGGTGGACAATGGCGGCACATTCAATCGAAACGCTTTTGCGCTTGTGGGCGCTCAATCAACTTACGGCGGAGCAGGCGATCGGTCAGACGCTGCAAATTTTGGCGGACCTGGAGCCGCGCGTCAAGCGCGTCGAACAATCGTTAGCGGCGCTCCAAGCCGCGCTGCCCAAACCCGCGCCGCCGCCGCAGCCCGCGCCCGCGCCTCTGCCGCAGCCCGCCGCGCGCCGCAAACCCAAGTCCTGACGCGCCAAGACCCTTCGGGTTTCCGAAAACCCGAAGGGTCTGTCCCAGCCGCGTCTCGTTTCCAAAACGCGCTTGACATGCCACACGCGCGCGTGTAACATGGGCGCATGGCAGCCAAGCGCAAAACCAAAACGTCCGCCGCGCCCAAAACGACGCGGCGCGCGCGCAAACGACCGCCCTATCTTGTCGCGCCGCCAGACATGTTCGAGTGGAACAATGAAACGATCCGCGCCTTGCGCGAGCATTTGCAAATGACCCAAGCGCAAATGGCGCAAGAACTGGGCACGCGCCAACAGACCATCAGCGAATGGGAAGTAGGGATGTACAAACCGCGCGGCGGGATGGCGCGCTTGCTGACGATGGTGGCGGAACGCGCGAATTTTGAATACGATGCGGGCGCGGGCAAAAAGGAAAAATAGATTGCGCGGGCGATGACAAGAAAATGGGAGAGGTGAAACGCGGCAATGAAAGGTTGCCGCGTTTTTGTTTTGCGCGGCGGGTAAGACAGATTTCAAATTTGTCCTACCGATGTCTTGCCGATGTAGGGCAAACGCATTTAAAAATCGTTTTTTCGAATGACGACGGAAAACGCGCCATTTGCGTTCGAGTTTGAGCCGCGCCCGTTCAGCGATTAGAAATCGCCGTCTGAAAAAAAGATAAAATCGCGCGGCGATTTAGAATGTGGAGCATTTATACTTTTTTCAGCCGTGAAATTCCATTTCATATCCAACAGGTAAATCCAAATGCGTTTGCCCTATACCGATGTAGGGCTGGCACAACGTCGCGTGTCGGGCCAAGACCCCAAGTGTTTTGCGACGCGAATGCCCATCGCGTCGCGCGGCGCGGCAAAAACACTTGGAGTCTTGCGGACAATGTGCCAGCCCTGTATACCGATGAAAATGCTATTGACATCTCGCCAGGCGAATTTATAATTGGGCGGCGCATTGGATTGGGCATAGATTGGAGCTCTGCGATGTTTGATTTTCTACTGCAACTTCCTCTTTGGTTTTGGCTCGCGCTCGGCGTCGGCATCCTCGCGCTGGCGTTTTTTCTCGCGCGCTATTTTCGCGTCAAGAGTTTCAAGGTCAAAACGGGCATTTTGGAAATTGAGGCGGAGCGCAAGGACAAAAAGTCTGCCGCGCCGACGTCCGAAACCGCGCCGTCTGCAAACGGCGTCCATGTCAGCGGCGGCGCGGTGAACGCACAGCGTGATGTGGTGGGCGGCAGCGTAACCAAGCGCGATGAATACAATTTTGCCAATAGTAACGTTACCATCAATCAGCCCCCCGCGCCGCCGCCCGCGCCGACGCCGCAGGCGTTTGTGCCGCCCCATGCTTCGGCGGTTTATGTGCCGCGTGGGATTGAAAAGCAGGTTTGCGAACGGTTGCTTTCGGGGAACGGCGTCGCGGCGATTGTGAGCGTGTACGCCCCGGGCGGCGTCGGCAAGACGGAACTCGCGATCCAAGTTCAAAATGAATTGCGCGCGCAATTTGAAAAAACGTTCTGGGTGGATTGCAACGCCAAAACGCCCGAAGCGGTGTTGGACGATACCGCGCGCGCGGTGGGCTGCGCGCTGACGCCGCAGGCGGATTATGCGGGACGTCTCCAAGAACTCGCCGCGTTTTTGAGTCAGTGGCGGTACCTGCTCGTTTTTGACGATGTGCGCGCGGAAAACGCGGCGCTGTTTCAACAATTCATGCCGCCCGCGCCGTGCGCCGCGCTCTTGACAAGCCGCTTGACCGAAATTTCGCACCGCATTGCTCCGAACGCCACCTTTCCGCTCAAGACGATGGATGAAACCCAAGCGCGCGCCTTGATGGAAGCGACGCTGACGCCAACGCGCGTGAATGACGAGGCGGACGCCGCCGCGCGTCTGCTCAAACGCTGTCGTTTTCATCCGCTCGCGCTCGACATTGCCGCGCGCCTGATTTTGAAATTGGCGAACGACGGCGTCAAGCAGCCGATTGCGGCGATTGAAAAACGCGTCGCGCAAAATCTGGACGCGCTCGCGGCGGGCAGCGATGAACGCAGCAACCTCTTTGCGGTCTTTGCCGTCAGTTACGACGCGTTGGACGAGACGGACCAAACGCGTTTTCAAAAACTCGCCGCGTTTGCGCCGAGCGGATTTGGAATTCCTTCCGTCGCGTTTGTGTGGGAGACGGATGAACGAGACGCAGAGACGACGCTCGAACGCTTTTACAACCTTTCGCTATTAAAGCACACCGAAGAGAACGCCGCGCGCTTTCGCTTTCACGATTTGTTGGACGAATACGCGCAGACATTGCTCGCGCGCGCGGGCCAAGAAAAACACGCGCGCCGCGCGCACGCGCAATTTCTAGTCAATCTTTTCGACGAGCATTATGTTCCGAGACTTGAAGACTATCCTCAAGCGTTGCCCGAACTCGACAATTTACGCGCGGCGTGCGCGTGGGCGGCGGATTCGAAAGATGGAAATTTGCTCGCGCGATTGGCGACCAAGCCGCGCAATTGGCTCTATGCCGTTTTTCGCATTAACGAAGAATGGCTGAGCTGGTTGGAGGGCGCGCTCAAACTTGGTATTTCAGATCAAGCGCTGAAAGCGAACACGCGGAAAGCGCTTGGCGACGTGCAACATTTCCGCGCTGACAACGACGCCGCGCTGACCAGTTATGAGCAAGCGTTGGGGTTATACCGTGCGGTGGGTTCTCGCTTGGGCGAAGCGAATGCGCTAAAGGCAACGGGCGACGTGTTGCAGTTTCTCGACAAGCGTGATGAAGCGTTAGCGCGGTATGCCGAAGCGTTGCAATTGTTCCGTGCGGTGGGGGATCGCTTGGGCGAAGCGAATGCGCTAAAGGCAACGGGCGACGTGTTGCAGTTTTTGAAAAAGAACGATGAAGCGTTAGCGCGGTATGCCGAAGCGTTGCAATTGTTCCGTGCGGTGGGGGATCGCTTGGGCGAAGCGAATGCGCT
>WBZO01000384.1_pt1 | contig 98712 bp, 88 predicted proteins | sample 5204261 | NCBI WGS metagenome assembly WBZO01 (sample SAMN12412400, study PRJNA552823) | activated sludge metagenome | isolation source: activated sludge from anammox sidestream of wastewater treatment plant... | place: USA: North Carolina | collected 2017-09 | reverse complement strand
GGTAGTAGTGCTTTAAATACATTTGGCGATATTGCTCTCGATAACAACAACAATTTATACATTACCGGATTATTTTACCAGGGATACATAATAATAGGTGCAGATACATTAGTTACAGATAGTCTTATTGGTATTAGTGCATTTGTTGCAAAACTTGACTCTAGCGGTAATTTTATTTGGGCAAAAGAAGCGTCATCAATTTCGAAAGGCCTAGCGATAACCGTAAATCAGGCAGGAGAAGTAATTGTTGGTGGAACTACTCAGGGTGACCCAAATACAACGATTACTTTGGGAGGACTTACAACATCTCGACCATCATCTAAGCAATATTATTTCCTGTCGAAGCTCGATGCCAATGGAAACGGACAATGGTTGAATTTATATGAGGCGGCTCATCCTCATCCAAGTAACAGAGCATGGATAAAAGAGTTAACAACGGATAATTCCGGTAACATTTATGGAACCGGTTTAATTGACGTTGGTTCCACAGCCCCTTTTGATTTCGGAGGTGTTTCTTTACCCGCAAACGGTAGCGGTTCAGGCGAAACATCTATAACCTTTAAAACGGATGGTAACGGCAATGTGGCATGGGTAAAACGAAGCAGTTTTCCACAATATAATGAGAAAATAAGTGGCTATGGTATAGGAGTAGATAATGCAGGTAATGTATATACAATGGGATGGATGAAAAGCGACTTCAATTTTGGCACACATTCGTTAACATCGCAAAGTAGTAGTTATCTTTATGGAGGTGCGGATATGTTTATAGTAAAGTATGATAATAACGGGAACGAGGTATGGGCAAGAACCATTGTGCCTGTTCTATTGAGTAACAATAGTTTTTCAAATGAAGCGGGTATGACGGTTGATGGGAATGGCGATATCTATATAACCGGTATTTGCAAACCTTATGGTTTGGGAACTTTAGACCTCGGGAATGGTGTAACGGTAAGCACTACAAATTCATCAAACAATTTATATGTCATAAAATTGAACAACGCTGGATTGGCTCAATGGGCAAAATGGACCAGTTCAAATCTAAATTTTGATAATTTGTACGACATAGATATAGACCCGGCTGGGAATTGTTATGTTGTAGGACGTTGGATAACTGGTACTGGTTATGATGGATTACCTGCACCAACAGGCGACCCTATCTTGGTATTAAAGTTAGGGAACAATCCTATTGGTGGATTTGGAAGCCTAGAGTTGAACGCTATCTCATTTGATATTTATCCCAACCCTACCACAGAAACGGCAATTGTCGAAAATATGCCAAGCGGTTCAACCCTAACGATTACTGACATCGCAGGTAAAATAGTTTATAGTTCTTTTATTAATAAAGAGCAGTCTATCATCAATACTTTAGAATTTGAAAATGGGGTTTACATTATTCGGGTTGAGAATAACGGCAGTGTTGCCAACAGAAAATTAGTCGTAAGCAAGTAAGTATTAAACTATATAAAAAATATAATCATGAGAAAAAATCTACTTAAAACAATTGCAGTAATAGCAAGTATTACAATGGGTGTAAATGCAAATGCGCAAATGACACTTTCAAAGAATATTCCAACAGTTGGTACAAAATGGGATTCATATGGCAAGTTGTGCTTTAACTCAAATATGCCTACGCCTCCAAGTCCTAGTTCCGGCTCAAACCAAACATGGGATTATCAAAGTGTTTACAATCATTCCAGCATGGGGGCAGAATATTATAACGGGCAATATGAAGTGATTCCTTTTAGCTCTATAGCTCAGCAAGACCTTGATTCGGCAGCTAACGCAACCTACGCAGTTAAATTAACTTCAGCAAATACTTTTGTACCCGATATGTTGTATTTTTATGAAGACATAGGAGATTCTTTAAATATGATAGCACAAAAGTCAGGCACAAATCCTACTATGCCGATTAGCAGTCAGTTGCAGCGTTTTTTTGTATTTAATACTCCAATCAATGCTACAATGATAGCACAAGTTTCTGAGCTTAAATATGTGGGTGATGGTACATTAACAACGGGTAATCATACCTTCAATAATTTGGCCTTGCTTGAAACAGTAAATTCGCCCACCATGACCCCTCATACCCGTCAATTCTCGTTTTATCAAATTTCACCCTATTTTCAATTGGTGGCAATGTTTACCTTTAATGACAGTACGAAAAATGTCTTAATGAATGTTTATCCTCCGGCAGGCACTATTGGCGCACCTGCTGCTCCAAGCAATTTAACCACAACTCCGGTAAATAGCATTCGCTTAGACTGGCAGGATAATTCTAATAATGAAGATGGGTTTATTATTGAAACAACACAAGACACTCTCTCAGGCAGTTGGACTATAGTTGATACAGTAGCCACTGATGTGATAACCTATATTCACACGGGCTTAACCAATGGAGTTACATATTATTATAGAGTTAAAGCATACAATGCTAACGGAAATTCGGCTTGGTCTAACATATCAGGAGCAACAGAAGGAACAGCCGGTATTTCGAAAATGTACAATAATGAATTAATGTTTGACATTTATCCTAATCCTGCCAAAGAAATGGCAATAATTGAAAATCTTGCAAGTGGTTCAACCTTAACGATTACTGATATCGCAGGTAAAGTAGTTTATAGTACTTTTATTAATAAAGAGCAGGTTATTATCAATACTTCAGAATTTGAGAATGGTGTATATATTGTTCAGATAGCCAATAACCATGCTGTTTATAACAAGAAATTAGTAGTAAACAATTAAGAGAAATTTAGTTTACAAAAATCCCTGTTTTGCAATTTGCAAAACAGGGATTTTTGTAAACCTTTAATTGAAATTGCGTTTTATCCTGAAATAGATTGATAAAATATACATTTTAGATGAAGGTAAAAATTGCAACAATTCTATCACAACTTATTACTCAGGAAGCCACAAATAAAGCATACTTCAACAAGGAATTGCCGGAAGTAAAACTATAGGAGTGATGAATGTTTCTTTTCCTGCTATGCTGTTATTTCAGGTAATGATTTTCTTTAAAATATATTCCACGAGTACTGACTTACTTTAGTGTTTGAGAGGAGCAATATTATTGCAAAAGTCATAAAGGTAGTTGTCAAAAAATGGTTTTAAAATCTCTCTTACCATAAATGAAAACCTACATGAATAGCAATTGCCCCAAAGATAAAATGCCCCTAAAAATTTTTTTTCTGAGAATCATGCATGCCCTTTAAAGTCGGTATTTCAACAGCCCATAGCTCCAACATTCAACTAAAACCTCACAGCAATACGGGAATCAATAACTTTTCCAACATCATTATACCCAAACAATAGTGAAAGTACTAACAACTACATAAGAATAATAATCGTTAAGAGTACAGCGCGCCTTTAAGTATCTATTGCTCCAAATAAAATATCAATTCAGTTACCACACTTGAATCAATGAAGGATAAGTTGCCTCATACATAAATTTTAATCCTTCAATGATGCTCTTCGGTAGAGATTATTTTAGCTTTTGTCAGAGATTCAAAATAATAATTGTTTAGCAATTTTACGATTTAAAACAATCGTATATTTGTATCGGGATTAACAATAAAAGGGTGTAAACCTGTTTCATGATGAAATTAATCCTGCCGGAATTATTTATACCGAAACTAATGAGAACAAAATGAAACGACTAAAAATATTGCTTACTTTTTTGATTTTTAGCCATATTGTTTTAGGTCAAATAACTCCTCCGGGAACTGGAAAAGCAAATACTGCAAATTGGATTGCACTGGGACTTCGACAAGAACTAGACACCGTGCCGGGCAATGGGTGGGAATCTATGACCTACGTTGGCTTTGGGCAAAAAAGTAATCCCGACAATAATAATCCATTTTACAAACCTGCAATTTTTATACTTAACCAAGAGTTTTATCATCGCTTTCATAAAGCTTGGCAGTACTCGGTTGCATTAAGTTACCGCAGGCAAGATGAATATTTAGACATATCACCATACAAACACGCCACACCAAAAATAGAACAAGAATTTAGAGCCTATGGGCGTTTTTCGTATTTACTCAAGAGCTCGCGAATAGAATTTATTCCAACCTTCCGACAAGATTTGAGAAAATTTTATGCTCCTGACTTTGATAAAACCTCAGAAGATTTCCAGTTTCGTTCACGTTTTCGTTTGCAATTTGTGTTTCATTTGAACAAAAACAAAACACAAAAGCTCGTTGCAAATTCAGAGCAGCTTTTTTCCATAAGTAAAATGACAACCGCTAACCAATGGACAAATTTCGGTTATCGTGAAAGTAGGTTTTCATTCTATTACTCGCTTTCACCAAAAGCACTTCCATTGACATTGAATATTGGTTATATGAACAATTTAGTGGGCAGTAAGACTGTTTTTGATGTTCATCATTTTGCCTTTGATATTATTGTTAAAAATCCAATTAATTTGGTACAAGGAACAAAAAGACCATTCAAGTAACAACTTTAAGTAGTTGCGAACACAATAAAGTCTCGTTTGCTTTTATCTCCAATGGTAATAAATATAACAACAACATTATTTCTGTTGCGGTTATTAGTGCTGTGTTTAATAAACCTTATAATATTCCTGATTTCAAAAAATATACAAAGTTTGGTTCGAAGAATTAGATAAATAGGAATATATGCAACAAATGATTTGCCTCTAAAACTAGTCATTAAAATAGACCGAGATATATTAATAGCACAAGCAACCGAACAAGAGCAATTGCCGCTTAATGCTAAAGAAAATGATGTGTTTACCTTTGGTAGAGCCGGAATTATTTTAGAGTTTAATCCCGAAAAGAATGTGGTTGCACTTAAACAAGGCTGAAGAGAATATACATTTACAAAAGAATAAATTTATAGTGGAGTTATGCCACGAATAGAAGTATAGAGTATTAGTGGGAAACAAATTTTAATGGTTTTATTTCAAACCGCAGGCACACTGGCAACCCTCTATATATTGAAATGTATTTAAGTTTGCCAATGTGATGCTTTAAGTTATCCATCAAAATTGTAAATGTACATTATGTTTAATCTACAAGATTGCTTCAGTATTCAAATTATTAAAAAGCTTATAAATAATTTATTTTCTTGAATACAGGAAAAATCAGGACTGCTTAGATGTGAATTAAAATAGTTGGTTAAGCAGGTTGTCATCTACCAAATTTGGCAAAGTAACTTTTAGTGAAGGCGTTCGTTGCATTTCTCTTTTTATGGCAAACATAGCTTCTTTGTTTCGTGCCCAACTTCTGCGTGCTATTCCGTTATTTACATCCCAGAATAGCATTGAATTTAGTTTTTCTTCCGAAACACTGTTTCCTTCAAGCACTAAGCCGAAACCCCCATTTATAACTTCGCCCCAGCCAACACCACCCCCATTATGCAACGAAACCCATGTAGCTCCTCTAAACGAATCGCCTACAAAGTTATGCACTGCCATATCGGCCGTATAGCTAGAGCCATCATATATGTTAGAAGTTTCACGAAAAGGAGAGTCGGTGCCCGAAACATCATGATGGTCGCGGCCTAAAACTACCGGAGCAGAAATATCCCCTTTGGCAATGGCTTCGTTAAAGGCTTTAGCAATACCAATACGTGCCTCAGCATCAGCATACAATATTCTGGCTTGTGAGCCAACAACTAGCTTATTACTTTGTGCAGCTTTTATCCAGGTTAAGTTATCGTTTAACTGTTGCTTTATTTCTTCTGGTGCCGTTTTGAGCATATTTTCCAGAACCTTAGCCGCTAAAGCATCGGTAGTAGCCAAATCTGTTTCTTTACCCGAAGTACATACCCAACGGAAAGGACCAAAGCCATAATCAAAACACAACGGCCCTAATATATCTTGTACATAAGTTGGATATATAAAAGTTCCGTCATTATTAAAAATATCAGCTCCGGCTCTTCCGGCTTCCAGTAAAAATGCGTTTCCATAATCAAAGAAATACATGCCTTTACTATGCATTGAATTGATTGCTGCTGCGTGTCGCTTTAATGATTTTTGAACCTCTTTTTTAAACCTTTCAGGTTCTTCCGACATCAATCGGTTGCTTTCTTCATAGCTGTATCCAACAGGATAATAACCGCCTGCCCAAGGATTATGCAGAGATGTTTGATCACTTCCAATATTCACTTTAACCTGATGCTTATCCAAATACTCCCATAAGTCAACCACATTGCCTGCATAAGCCAATGATAAAGGTATTTTGTTGGCTTTAGCTTGTTCTATTTTATGTAATATTATATCTAAACTATCGCATACTTCGTCAACCCAACCCTGCTCTAATCTCTTCTGTGCTGCTTTGCTGTTTATTTCTGCTACTATGCTTATGGCTCCGGCTACCTTAGCTGCCTTAGGCTGCGCCCCACTCATACCGCCCAACCCGGCAGATACAAAGAGAAGCATATCTGCATCATCAACCTCATGATGCTGCTGACGATACATACGAGCAGCATTTAAAATGGTTATGGTAGTTCCGTGAACAATACCTTGCGGCCCAATATACATAAATGATCCGGCCGTCATTTGTCCGTATTGGGTTACACCTAAAGCATTGTATTTTTCCCAATCATCAGGTTTACTGTAATTTGGAATCATCATTCCGTTGGTAACTACAACACGCGGGGCATTGACAGATGATGGGAAAAGTCCCAAAGGATGGCCTGAATATAAGACCAATGTTTGTTCATCAGTCATTTGCGCAAGATATTGCATGGTAAGTAAATATTGCGCCCAGTTCTGAAAAACAGAACCATTGCCACCATAAGTAATTAACTCGTAGGGGTGCTGGGCTACCGCATTATCCAAATTATTTTGCAACATGAGCATGATAGCAGCTGCTTGCTTAGATTTTGCAGGATAGGCTGTAATGGGGCGTGCATATATTTCATATTCGGGCTTAAATCTATACATATAAATACGCCCGTAATCTTTTAACTCCTGAGCAAACTCTTTGGCTAATACAGCATGATGTATAGGATTAAAATATCGTAAGGCATTTTTTATGGCCAATTTCTTCTCACCGGCACTTAGTATATCTTTTCTTTTAGGTGCATGATTAGCTTGTTTATCATAAGGCTTTGCAGGAGGAAGCTGTGATGGAATTCCGGCTAAAATAGCCTCTTGAAAACTTGTATAATCAGTATTATTCTTATTATTTTCCATGTAAAATTGATGTAAGAATCACAAAGTTAAAACATTTTATAATTTTCCATGTTTGGAGGTCTAAATTTATAGGAAGTAGAGTAGGGGTAAACACCCCTTGATTGTTTGTTTTATTAAATAATAATAGTGGTATTTATTTCCTGTATTAGAGGGACAAAGTAGGGGGCAATAAACAAGCTTTTTCGAATTGTTACGGTATAACTTAGTATCAGAATAAAATAAATACATCTTACATTTCTTGTAACTACTTAAAGCAAGGTAACAACTTAATTATCCCGCAATGGGGGTACTTACAATTCCATTCTTGATTGGTAATGAAAGTTTATTTGTTGAACACAATTACACATTTAATAGTAATTTTACTGTTTAACATATTAGGGTTAAAATTTGTTGGATTTATGATTATTTAATGTGCCTTGGGCACTGTCATAAAGGTTTTCACTTTTATTATTTGTATATTTGTGTTGGCTCTTGTGAAATGTAAATTATGCTTAACTACTATAAACAGTTAATAAAATATACTTCTTATGTATCGCCTCAATTAGCTTCAAATATTGCATTTAATATTTTTTGCACACCTTTTAATAAAAAGTTGCGTGAACGCGAATTGGAAGTGCTAAAGAATGCCAAAAGCGAAAATGTTGATTTTGAAGATTCATACATAAAAAAATATGTTTGGGGCGAAGGGTATAGTAAGACAGCTTTTTTGGTTCATGGTTGGGAAAGTAATGCTGGAAGTTTGGGTGCTTTTGTAGAGTTATTAAACCAACATCAATACAGGGTTGTAGCTTTTGATTACCCGGCTCATGGTCAAAGCGGAGGTAAACAAACTACTATTTTTAAAAATTCTGATGCTGCTTCTGTTATTTGCCGTGAATTAAATCACATTGACCTTGCCATTACACATTCTATGGGAAGTGTGGTATTAATGAACACTTTGCTGCATCACAAAAATATTAGTTTGGATAAACTAATAATGATAACTACACCTAACGATTTGCAAAAAGCTTTTAATGATTTGTATGCATTGCTTAATATCAATCAAAAGGTTATTGATAAGATTGAGAAAAATGTAGAGAAAAAGTTTAATTTAAAAATTAGTGATATTAGTGTCAGCAATTTGTGTCATAATATTGCCATTAATAACTCAGTCATTATACATGATGTAAACGATAAGGTAATTCCTTTTGAAAGTGCTGTAAAGGTTGCCAATAACTTAAATAATTGCAGGTTAGTACCCATTGAGAATGCCGGGCACTACAAAATTTTGTGGGATAGTAGAGTGGTTGATTTGGTAAAAGCCGAATTAGAATCTAAAATTTAATTTATATTATATCCCTCTTGTTTATTAGTGTTGGTACGGTATAAGCATTTTCATTAAGCAAAAGTTTGCCTATGGATATTCTTTTGAGGCTTGTAACTTCGTATCCCAGTTTATAGCACATACGTCTTATTTGCCGGTTTTTACCTTCGGTAAGTGTTATTTCAAAGGTATGTAAATTAATATGCTTTACCTTACAAGGTTTGGTTTTTTTACCTAATATAACAACACCAATGGAGAGTTGGTGCAAAAAATTATCGTTTATTTGCTTATTGGTTTGTACCCGATAAACTTTTTCAATGGTGCTATTATGATTAATAACTTGTTGATATAAGTTGCCATCATTGGTTAATATCATTAGCCCTTCTGAAGCTTTATCAAGACGACCTATTGGAAAAAAATGATGACTAATTCCGGTAGCCTCAATCAAATTATTTTTTACCGATTGATTTAATGTGCTCTCTACACCAACAGGTTTATAATAGGCATAATAATATAGTTCTTTTCCTTTTTGCAGGCACTGTTGTAAATAATATATAGTGTTTAGCTCAGTTATAGGTTGATGGTGCAAGGCGGTTAATTCATCAATAGTAACCTTTTTATCGGTTATTATTTGAGATGCTTGTTTATGAGATATTTTAAGGGTTTGAACTAAAAAGGAGTTAATGGTCTTGGCCATGAAATAAGAGTAAATTTATTTCAGGTTTAGTTCTGATTCAATTAAATAACTATTTCGATAGGGAGAATTACGTGCAATTAGCTCGCCCAAAAAACCGGCCAGAAAAAGCTGGGTTCCAATAATCATTGCTGTTAGAGCCAAATAAAACAAGGGTTGGTCGGTAACATCGCGAACGTAAGCATGACGGTATAGGTTTACTACTTTTTCAACAATCAAGTATGCCGAAACCAAGCCGCCAATCAAAAACATAAGTGTACCAATAAACCCAAAAAAGTGCATTGGGCGCTTGCCGAAACGACTCACAAAAGTTATGGTTAATAAATCGAGAAAACCGTTTACAAAACGCTCCAACCCAAACTTGCTTTGCCCAAATTTACGTTCGTAGTGTTTTACGGGCTTCTCTGTAATTTTCTTAAATCCGGCCCACTTAGCTATTACCGGAATATATCGGTGCATTTCACCATACACTTCAATACTTTTAACTACGTTGCTTCTATACGCTTTAAGCCCGCAATTAAAATCGTGTAATTCGAGTCCACTCATTTTTCGCGTAGCCCAGTTAAATAGTTTGGTAGGAATAGTTTTAGATAAGGGGTCAAGTCTTTTTATTTTCCATCCCGAAACCAAATCATACCCCTCATTCACTATCATATTATACATTTCGGGGAGCTCATCGGGCGAATCTTGTAAATCAGCATCCATAGTAAATACAACACTTCCATTAGCTGCATTAAAGGCAGTATTTAGAGCAGCGCTTTTACCATAGTTTCTTTGAAACTTTATTCCTTTAATATGAGGGTTAGCAGCACACAACTCTTTGATGATATTCCATGAATTATCATTACTGCCATCATCTACAAAAATAATTTCGTAACTTAATTGTTTCTCTTTAAGTACTCTATCAATCCATGAGGCAAGTTCTTTTAATGAATCTTGCTCGTTGAGAAGAGGTATGACTATTGAAATATCAAACACTATTACTGATTATTATTGATAAAACTATTAAAATTAGGATTATCTTTTTTTAAGAAAGCTGCAGTAATAAGGGCAAAAATTGCACCCATAAAACTATTTACCAAAATACTGAAAAAAGCCATGACAATAGGGGTTGTAAACATTTTTACGTATTTTAACCCATCCTCAATTTGGTCGTCAGGCAAATTTTGATTCATCATGCTTTCTTCAGATTTTTCTATAATCTTATCAATCATACTTTGATCAATAAACGTTAGATAAATATACAGAAAAAAGGCCAAAATTATTGAACTGAAAAAAGCAATTAAGAAGCAACTGGTAAAGGCTTTTCCATAACTCATAAAACCATCATTATGTTTATCTCTAAAACTTATTGTCCCCCAGGTGGTTATAGCTATTGTTAGGATATAGCCTATCCATTGTTGAATATTGGATGATTCGTACCCAAGTCCCATAAAAACAGCGCTAACAGCACATAAACTGAGACCTAGGATAGCTCCAAAGTTCATTGCGTTTTTTGAAATTGTCATCATATTTTATTGGTAATAAAAAACCTCCAAATATAACAATATTCATTCATCTGATTTATTATTGAACCCAAATTCAAAATTGTTAATTTTAATTTCTTTCAAATAAGCCATTTATATTTTTTTATTTTAAATAAATTTATTATATTTGTTGTAATAAACTATTGAAATAACTTAATCAAAAACCAATTATTCAATGAAAAAACTATTTTTATTTTTAACTATGGTATCTTTTACCTTTGCCGTTTCGGCTTCTACTCCATGCAATGACAAGGATAAAGATAAAAAAGGTGCTAAAAAAGAATGTAGTTCTAAAGAGGCTAAAGCATGCTGCAGCCATGCTAAGAACAAAAAAGACTGTGCCCCTGGCGAGAAAGCAGAAAAATCTTCTAGCGACAGCCACAAAGCATCTACAGACAAGGCTAAAGAAACTAGTAGCAAATAGTCAGTAGTCTTTTCAGTAAAATAAAAAAAGCCACAATTTTGTGGCTTTTTTTTATGGCTTCTTCATAGAAACATTTATGCTAAATTAAACTTTAACCCATAATTCATAAACAAATATCGTAAAAGCTAATTTTCTAATTAGAGTCAATTCTGTTTACCTTAATAACCCCACTTACTTTTTTCAGTTTTTTCATCAGGTCGGTTAGGTGGTTAGTGTCGTTAACAAAAACCATAATAGTTCCTTCAAAAATACCTTCGTTTGTATCAAAGCTAATGGAGCGCATATTTACGTTGAGCTCATTTGAAATAATTTTGGTAATATTATTTACAATACCAACCTGATCGGTTCCGGTAACCTTTATTCCGGTTAAGAAAGATATTTTCTCCTGATCGGTCCACTTGGCTTTTACTACTCTATATGCATAGTTGCTCATAAGTTCATTTGCCCTAGGACAATTTACTCTATGTATTTGTATGCCATCATTTAAAGTTACAAAGCCAAAAACGTCATCGCCACGTATTGGATTACAACATGTAGATATTTTATAATCAATTTTATTTAAATCTTCGCCTAATACCAGCATATCAGACTTTCCGCGAGCATTAGACACCAATTCTTCCAATGTTTTTTGCTCAGCCTTTTTCAAAGGTTGCTTGCTTTTAACAGCACCATCATTGTCAATAGCATCTTTTATTGATTTTATAGGGATAATACCCACCGCTATTTTGTAATGTAGGTCAAATACGCTAGGTAAACCAAAAAACTCGCGTAATTTTTCAATATTATCGTTGTTAATAGTAACTTTTAACTGTCTTAATCTCTTATTCAGCATTTCGCGACCTTCTTCCGATTTCTGCCTTTTCTCAATTTTAAGATATTCTTTTATTTTTGATTTTGCCTTGGCAGTAACCACAAAATTGAGCCATTCTTCAATAGGTTTCTGTCTGTCGGATGTTAGTATCTCTACTTGGTCGCCACTGTTTAACACATGATTAAGTGCTACCAATTTATTGTTTATTTTAGCCGCAATGCATCGGTTTCCAACATGGGTATGAATTTCGTAGGCCAAGTCGAGCACGGTAGAGTTAAAGGGTAAGGTCTTCAACTCGCCTTTGGGTGTAAATACAAAAATTTCGTCCGAAAAAAGGTTTAATTTAAAATCGTCCAGAAAATCCATAGCATTGGTTTCCGGATTTTCAAGCAATTCACGTATTTTTTCAATCCATTCATCTAGGGCAGTTTCAGAAGTAACCGATTTATATTTCCAATGTGCTGCGTAACCCTTTTCGGCTATTTCATCCATACGCTCGGTGCGTATTTGTACCTCTACCCATTTGCCATCAGGCCCCATAACCGTAGTGTGCAACGATTCGTAACCATTGGCTTTGGGAGTTGATATCCAGTCTCTCAACCTATCCGGGTTGGGATGATAAAAATCAGTAACTATAGAGTAGGCACGCCAACATTCTGATTTCTCTTGCTCAAGCGGACATTTAATAATTAATCTAATGGCAAAAATATCGTATATCTCTTCAAAAGGTACACCCTGCTTCTTCATTTTGTCTCTAATAGATTTTATTGACTTAGAGCGTCCTTTAATATCAAAATTCATTCCTGCCTCGGTAAGTGAATTTATTATAGGCAAGCTAAACTTATTAATATATCTGTTTCGTTCCTTTTGAGTATTGATTAACTTTTGGTTGATTTCTTGATAAATTTCAGGCTCAGTGTATTTTAATCCTAAATCTTCCAGCTCGGTTTTAATGCTATTTAGCCCCAAACGATGGGCTAATGGGGCATAAAGGTACAATGTTTCGCTGGCAATTTTAAGTTGCTTATCACGCCTCATACTTTCTAGGGTTCGCATGTTATGCAGGCGGTCGGCCAGTTTAATCAAAATTACACGTACATCATCGCTTAAGGTAAGCAACATTTTACGGAAATTCTCGGCTTGTAAAGATGAGGTTTGGTCAAAAACTCCCGATATTTTGGTTAGCCCATCAATAATCTTAACTACCTTTTGGCCAAATCTGATGCGTATATCTTCAAGTGAAATTTCCGTATCTTCCACTACATCGTGCAGAAGGGCGCATACCACAGAGGTGGGACCTAAACCTATTTCGCTAACGGCAATTTGAGCTACCGCTATAGGATGATAAATATAAGGTTCTCCACTCTTTCTGCGCATATCTTTATGCGCCTCTAAAGCTAAATCAAAGGCTTTACGTATCATCACCTTATCGTTTTTATCCATCATGCGTCTGCACGACTTTAACAATAAGCGATATCGTTTTAATATTTCTTTTTTCTCTGCTTCTAAATCTATTTGAACTTCGGCCATATAATAGCTTTAACTTTTGAATAACGTAAAGTTAAGCGTATGAAATTAATTTCTCAAAAACTAATGATATATTTTTTTAACTTTTTTATCTTTATAATTAATCAAACACTCAATTATAATCACAAAAGGAGTGAGTAAATACCACCAGGGTATTCATTTACTTAATATAAATAGAAGTTTTTAGAAAAATTATTTTAATAGAAAGATATTGTGAATATTCTATTATAAATCATTTGCCTGAGCAATCATTTCGGCTACGTCAAGCACCTGAACTTTGCTTTCTTTTTCAAAATGCTTCACACCATCGCGCATCATAGTCATGCAAAAAGGGCAACCTGTAGCAATAACCTCTGCATTAGTTTCAAGAGCTTCCTCTGTTCTCTCCACGTTTACTTCTTTATTTCCTTTCTCTGCTTCTTTAAACATTTGAGCGCCCCCGGCTCCACAGCAAAAACCTTTCTCGCGCGAGCGTTTCATTTCATTTAGTTCGGCATCTAACTTTTGTATAATAGTGCGTGGAGCTTCGTATTCGCCATTGCCACGTCCAAGATAGCAAGGATCGTGAAAAGTAATTTTTTTCCCTTTAAAGGCACCGCCTTCTACTTTTAATTTTCCGCTATCAATAAGTTGTTGTATCAATTGCGTATGATGTACTACTTGGTATTTACCACCTAATCCCGGGTATTCGTTTTTTATGGTATTAAAGCAATGCGGGCAGCCGGTAACTATTTTTTTTACATTATACCCGTTTAAGGTATTAATGTTTTGCATTGCCTGCATTTGAAATAAAAATTCGTTTCCTGCTCTTTTGGCGGGGTCTCCGGTGCATGACTCTTCGGGCCCCAGTACGGCAAATTTTATATTTACATGGTTTAATATTTTTACAATGGCTTTAGTAATTTTTTTGGCCCTGTCGTCAAAACTTCCTGAACATCCTACCCAAAAAAGAATTTCAGGTTCTTCGCCTCTGGCTACACATTCAGCCATTGTTGGTACATGCAATTTATTCATGATTGTTTTTGTTTTAAATGATTAATCTTCCGAAGCCCAGTTTAAACGGTCGGAAGGTGAAAACTGCCAAGGAGCACCGTTATTTTCAATATTGGTAAACATACTATTTAAAGCTGCAGGCGCGCTGCTTTGCTCCATTACCAAATACTGACGCATATCTACTATAATGGAAAGAGGATCAAGGTTAACAGGGCAAGCTTCTGTACACGCATTGCAAGTGTTACACGCCCATAACTCTTCTTCTGTAATGTAGCTGCCTAAAAGAGTTTTTCCATCATCTGCAAAAGTGCCGTTATTGGTGTCAATATTTTTTCCTACTTCGGTAATTCTATCACGGGTGTCCATTAATATTTTACGAGGCGACAGCAATTTGCCGGTTTGATTGGCCGGACAAACAGATGTACAGCGCCCACATTCGGTACAAGAATACGCATCTAATAATTGTTTCCAGGTTAAATCAAATACATCTTTTACCCCAAATTTTAAAGGTGTTTCGGGAGGTGGCGGTGGTGTTAAGCTAGGATCGAGCATTAACTTAACTTCGTTGGTTACAGTTTCCAGATTTTGAAATTCGCCTTTAGGTTTAAGGTTGGAGAAATAAGTTACCGGAAAAGCAAATAATATATGCAAGTGTTTTGAATAAGGCAAGTAGTTTAAAAAAGCTAAAATTCCTACCAGGTGAAACCACCAGCAAAACCTTTCAATAAAAATTAGTGTTTCGTTAGTTAAGCCGCTCAATATAGGACTTAGCATACTGCTTACAGGAAAACTCCCGGCTTGTATGTAATGAGCTTCTCCTCGGCTTTGCAAAATACTATCAGAACCATTCATAAACAAAAAGGCGGTCATTAATAATATTTCAGTAATTAAGATATAATTGGCATCTGACCGAGGCCAGCCATCAAGATCTTTGCTGGCAAATCTTTTTAATTTAATAATATTTCTACGTATCAAAAAAATAGCGCAACCTAAGGCAACTCCTAAGGCCAAAATTTCGAATGAACCAATTAAAAAATTATATAGAACACCGGCAAAACTAAAAACACGATGTGTGCCAAAAATACCGTCAATAATAATTTCAAGAACCTCAATGTTGATAATGATAAATCCGGCATATACAATGATGTGTAAAATACCGGCTACCGGACGAACCACCATTTTCTTTTGCCCTAAGGCAATCATTGCCATGGTTTCCCATCGTTGTTTGGGATTGTCCTTTCTGTCAATGTCTTTTCCTAATAAAATATTACGTCTAATTTTTGAAATATTTTTGTAGAAAAGATATGAGGCCGAAGCCAACAGTATGATAAATATTATACTTGATATCATAGGCAATCTTTTTTATCATTAAAAATACTATTTTTTCTTTTTGGATGATTTGTCGGGCTTATCGCTTTTGCCAAAAACCGATAAATGAACATAACGCTTAGGATGTTCCTTGAGGTCAACCAGTAGTAAATCTAAATCGCGCGAGGCCATATTTAAATGATGGTACAGCGAATCGTTATTGATGAGCATACCCAAAGAGCCTTTACCGCTATTTATTTTTTCCATTATTTCGGCAGTTTGTTTAACGGCTAAGTTTGCGTTTTCGAGAGTTTGCGCTAAATTAACTTTGGCTACCGAGTCACTTATGTTTTTAAAGTTGGCTATAACTTTACTTAAATTTTCGTTATTATCTTTTAAGTTTTTAGAGATAGATTCAATATTAGCAGTTATAGTATTTAATCTGGCACGTTGCTCAGATACCAATCCATTTACATTTAAGGTTATGGTATTTACATTTTCAATACTATGACGCAGGTTGTCATTAACATTGGGCGAAAAAATTCGGGTAATGGTATTGATTAAAGAGTCGGCCCTTATTATAAGGCTTTCGGCCTTGTCTTTTACAGGCATCAACTCTTTACTCATTTGCTCGGTAATACTGTTTTCTAAATTTGGCAATAAAGTATCGCCACTTTGTGCGTATTCTTTCGAGTCGCCAAAATCAAGTCCAATGGCTTTAGTCCCCAACAAGCCATCGCTAAATATGCGAGCAATGGTATTTTTTGGAATTTTTAAATCGTTTTCGCGTAGTATTATATCTACTACAATATCGCCTCGCATATCAGAGGCAAACATTATTTTATTAACTTTTCCAATAACAAAGCCATTAAAATATACAGGATTACTTTCGGTCAGGCCTCCCACATTTTTATAAACCACATAATAATGAGTTCGAGATGTAAAGATATTTTTACCTTTTAAGAAATTAAATCCGTAAATAAACAGAAATACTGCAACTACAACAATTGCTCCAATTTTAACTTCCTTTTTTATAACCACAACTTAGTTTTAAATTTATATTAAAAATCAAATGTAAATATTTTGTTTTATTTATCCATAATAAAAAAGCCTAAGCTTTTTGCAGATTTTCAACCATAGTATATTTATTTCTTTTCGGAAAGTGCCTTGGCATCTTTTACACTCATCTTTTTTCCATCAACAAAGGCCACCGTAAAGGCATCAGGAAAATTATTTTTTCTGACTTCTCTTTGAGCTTCAAATGCCTCCTCGTAAGTTTGATATGATCCGCTGAAATATTTAAAAGTATCATCTTCTTGAAACTCAAATATATCACTAAGCCCTTTAAATTTTGAACTGTTTAGTGCTATTTTTTTAGACGAACTCATTAACTGAATTCGATATACAATTGCATTGCTTGCCTGAACAGTCGGTGTGTTTGCTGTATTGTTATTGGTTGCGCTATCTTGATTAGAAGCAACTTTTTCTTTTTCCGGGGAATCAATTACAATTTGTCGTTTTTCATTATCAGGAGCAGGCGTATAACCTTCCACCTCGGCCTTATAGTTCTTAAATGCCCTGTATATGGCATAAGCTATTTCGTCTTGCCCTTTTTGAGAGCCCAAATATTTTTCTTCTTCAAGATTAGTTAAAAAGCCTGTTTCAATAAGTACACTGGGCATAGAGGTTTTCCAAAGTACCAAAAAACCTGCTTGTTTAACTCCTTTATCAGTAAGGTTTTTATTTTTCTTAAACTCTCCCTGTACCTTGGAGGCAAAATTAAGGCTATGTTCCAAAAAAGCATTTTGGTACATATTAAAAATAATATTAGCCTCATCACTGTTAGGGTCAAAGCCTTCATATTTTTTCTTATAATCCTCTTCGTAAAGTATGGAGGCGTTCTCGCGTTTGGCTACTTCCAAATTTCCTTTGGTTTTATGCAAGCCCATAACATAAGTTTCAGAGCCATACACCTGCTTGTTTACCGAAGCATTGCAATGAATACAAATAAACAAATCTGCATTGTTCTTATTGGCATGTGATGCTATCTGGTCGAGCGGAACAAAAACATCTGTTTTTCGGGTGTATAAAACTTTTACCTCTTTAATATTATCTTCAATATATTTTCCGAGTTTGAGTGTAATTGCCAAAGCCACTTCTTTTTCCAAAAATTTTGAGCCCTGACAGCCCGGATCGTTACCACCATGACCCGCATTAAGCACAACCACCCTTATTCTTTTTCCGGGAGAATAAGAACTAAATGCCGTACATACCAGAAAGAAGAATAAAAGTACTTTTATTGAAAATATGGAATACCTAAATTTAAACATACCTACAAACGCAAAATTATAAGTTAAACTAAATGAAACGCCTTAGTTTTACGTCATTAATTAATAGTTAATTGTTAATAAGTGTTTTATTTGCTGATGCGAAAAAATGAGCTAATTAATAGCTGCCGATTGATGTATGTTTTAGATTGAACACGCAAAGGCAGCACCTGAAAAAGTGTAAGCTCTAAACACAAACTGTTTGTTATTTATACAACAAACATGCCAATATAACGAAAAAGGCCGAGTTTGACCGGATAAGCTAAGCCAACGCTTAACTCAACACAGGATATGCGTTTAGCTAAAATCCTGATAGGTTAGGGGTAGGAGGGTTTTTTGTTTAAGAAGGAGAAGCAGCAACAATCATGGTCAAATAATAATTTACACAATGTAAAATTGTCAATACCATAAGTTCTCTATTTTCCATCATGTCAAACTCTTTTGAAGTTTCAATGGTGTAGTCAAAATTTAGTTTGCTCCATTTAAAATTTGTATCAACAGCTAATATTTCATTGGCTTCTGCATCAATAAGTACATATTTGCTATTTAGCAATCCTTTTAATTTTAGCAGATAATTCTTTTCAATTCCACCAAAAGAAGTATTAATAACAATTCCTTTCCATCCCATTTTGAACTCCAATAATGTCATATCTCCTTTCTTTAATTCCACTTTTGAATCCCAAAAACCCTTTGGTTCTAGGTGATAAACGGAATTGTCGGCCAACAGTATTTCAGCTTTAAACGAATACCATTTGGCATAATTAAGTTCCCCAACTTTTGAATTTTCATAGGTCAAGCTGAAATTCTTGGAATTTAACGAGCAAGCTTTGTATTGTCCCATGATTTATTTTATGATGTAAAAAAATCCTTAAATATAGTTGTTGTCAGCCTTTCCATTAACGGCAACCTGTGTAAAATTTAAAACAAGCTGTTAACAATTAATCGTTACAATGATACAAAAAAATGAATAAAGTCTATTTTTAATAAGTTTAATTATGGGGAGCTTACATTATGATAAGTTAGCTATCATTTTTTGTAAAGTTGAAATCGTAGTTTGATATTCTGTTTCTGAAATATTAGTAATAGCTTTTTTTCTAAATTCTTGTTGAGAGTCAAAGCAAGACTTATGCAATTCTTTTCCTAGTGTTGTCAAAGCCAGCATATTGCTTTTAATCTCTATTTGATTTTTTTCGATGAATTTATTAAAGATAGATTCAACCACTTGAAAGTCGGCTAGTGGTTTCATAAGTTCAAGAATTTCAGTTTTTAAAATTCCTGGTTTCTCGTAAATAGAATTCAAAACTTGCCATTCCAGTCTATTTAGTCCGTGCTTTGATTGAATTTCATCTATTCCTCTTGTCAAACAGTTATCTACAAGTTTCAGGTAATATCCAATTGGTAGTTGTTTCTGTTGCATTTTTTTGTTGTAATTTCTTGCATGATCAATATTTGGAGGTTGTTGCTATAGAATGACCTCTAAAGGCAGCCTGTGAAAAAACTCGTATTAGTCAACACAAGCTTTATATTATTAACGAAGTAAAAATACAAATAAAAACTGATAAACATTTAAAGCTATTCAATCGAACTCCGGAAGCTTCATTCAACCTGCCAAAGGCAGTCACGCACAGGATTAAATCAAAGCTGAGCTTGGTTTAATTCCTATATGTTGGCAGTAGGCCTATCATTTCTTGTCCTCAAAGCCAATTTCAACAGTTGCATCTTGACATGAAGTTTTTATATTCACTGTTCTTTTATTCTCAGTTGGATATAACATATAACCTGATTTTTGAGTTGCTTTTAAATATGTGACTCCAACTGCAACATTGAGCTTATATTCAGATTTTCCGTTGATTGTAGTGATAAATTCCTCGTTTTTATAGAGATCATAAGGGTTGAGTGATTTGTTAATAATGTTAATTTTCCCGATTTTCTTGATTTGGCAGAAAGGAAGTGGTTCCCCAAAGAAAAACATATTTGTTATTTCTTCGAATTCCTTATAGTTTGCGGGAAAGTCTGCTTGACTGGATTTGAAATATATTAAATAAATGTTTGCGTTGTGAAATGTTAAGAATGTTGTAGTCATTGAAGCATCAGAGGTTGCTATGTATGGTAATTTATACGCTTTAAAATTCTGAGTACTAACAAAAGATGCAGGAGACGCTATCCCATCACCGAATTTATCCTTTAGTACATTTGTTGAGATGATATTTATCCAAGAATCTCTAAATGAAGGATTCTTCTCTAAATAGTCTATTGACCAATTTTCCTCATCTACTTGCTGTTTAACAATTCCAATTTCAAAATATCTTCCGCTGTTTGAATTAAATCTAAATTTAGTGAGTGTAGTGTCCTTCGATTGTATTTCACTAACAGTTCCGTTAGGTATAAAGAAATAGTAACTACTATTTTTCTCGATGACTACTTTGCCATTTATTTCCTCATTCTTAACGAGATTAGCTTCTATATTATTGTCAATTCCAGAAGGTTTTGCTTCTTCTTTGTCTAATAGACCACTTTTGATATATCTGTCAGTTATGGCTACCAATGTGGCCATTTCATTAACAGCTTTTGCGTAATCTTTATGTTTTATTGCACTTAATGCAACTGTTATACTGCTCTCTTGTTGTATTAAATACTCTTTATTTAATACTTTAACATTCTTTATTCTGTATATCGCATCACCGATTTCATATGCAGCTCCCTTCACATCTTCTCTGATTATTTTAGGAATCGTTTTAGTTATAATTTCCTTTGTAAGTGGGTCCTCAACTTTATTAATCACTAACGGTGAAACAAAATTCCAGCCCATTTCTAACATTTTAGGGTCTAGTGTCATTTTTTGTCCAAAGACGAGAGAGGCCATTAAAATAAAGATTGATGTTGACAGTGGTTTCATGGTAAATTTAGTTTATGGATTCAGTTTGTTGGTTAGTTTCTTGTACAATGTTAGGCTCACCGCTAACGGCAGTCCGTCTAATAACCCTTTTAGTTTAAAATTTCTGCTGCTAAACTACATATTTATTTCAATTTTAAGCAACTTTAAAGAGCCTTTTTTCAAAAATAGATTTCCCTAAAATAAAAAATAAGATGCTGTAAAACGACTTAAAATTGCGCAAGACATGTAAAAATAGAGGCAACCCTGCAAAACACCTTTCGTTTTTTATTGACTACTTCACAACACAAACTCCATAAAACACCCCTCAACGGTACTTAAAAGTACACTTGTTTGTTGTTTAAAAACACACCTAATTTTTTAAAACCCCATAATATATTTTATTGGCAACTGAGCTCCGGAAGCTTCATTCAACCTGCCAAAGGCAGTCAGGCACTGGATAAAATCAAAGCAGAGCTTGGTTTAATTCCTATATGTTATATGGTGTTTTTATTTCTTCTTACTTATTGCTCTAACAATTTTATCTCGCTCTTGCTCGTTCCAATATTCTTGAATATCTAAGTTTACTTTAATCACTTTAACTTTACAGTTTTTGTTATCTCGAGCTAGTTTTTCCCAAATTTTCACGTGATCCCTGTTCAGTTTTCCTGCCCACACAGTCCAGTAAATTAACAAGTAATAATCAGCAGGTTCAGGTTGCTTAAGTGTGTTTCCTTTTAAGTCCCTAAATTTACTCAGCTCTGTTTTCAGGTTACTACTATCAGGTTGATTGTACTTGTCAACTAAATTTAAAGCCGGGATAAATTGAAACAATCCTGCATTACAGGATGTGTCCGTTTGTCTATATTCAATGTAATTACCGTTTCTGTCATAAATTGCTCCATTCGGAATTCCTTGTTCAGTTATTACATAAAGAAATTCTTTGCTGTTTACCGTCACAATATTTGAAGTATCAAGTCCATATTTAAGTGCCTTTTTTATAATGCTTTTATCATTCTCAATGTCTGGATTTTTTATTCCATAAAGTTTCATCAAAATTGGTTGACAGGAAGCCAAAATTAAGAGCAAGGGTACAAATAATAATTTGTTTTTCATCTTAAATGTCGTTTTTTAAATGTACTCTAAAGGCAGCCTGTGAAAAAACTCGTATTAGTCAACACAAGCTGTATATTATTAGCGAAATAAAAATACAAATAAAAACTGATAAACATATAAAGCTGCTTAATTGAACTCCGGAAGCTTCATTCAACACAGGATTAAATCAAAGCAGAGCTTGGTTTAATCCCTATATGTTGGCGGATGCCCTTCGTTAAATCTCTAAAGTGTCGATGAGAACAGAGTGGATTTTTAAAATGTCTTTATTATATAGTTTCGCTCGTTTTTTAATAACTCTGTCGAATGAAACAGTCCTGATTTGGTGGCACAAAGCATAGCTGTCAGTCGTTAAACCACCAGTGCCTTTTAATAATTTGACTATTGTAAAAATCGAGTATTTGGGCTGTTTACTTGTCACTGGAATCACGATTGCTAAACCTAAATTGCTGAATGCTTTTATTACAATACAGGGTCTTTCAAATCCTTGCTCGTGACCTTTAACTTCTTTTGGTGGTTGACCAAGATTAACATCAATAATTTCACCTTTAGCTAAGTTCATCCTTTGTTAGTTTGTGAAATTTGATGCAAAGTCCTCAATCCCAATATCAGCAAGTGTCTTTTGTTCTTTTACAAAACTTTTGTCGAATGGTTGGTTTGAAAATGATTGTTGATTTGCTTTCGTTTTCAATATTCCAAATTCTGTTGCTAAAGCAGAATATTCTTGAGCAGCATCTGCCACTAAGAATGATAACTCATTGATTGAGCTGTCCGACACTTTAATTTTTTCATCTCTTATTATGTCAGCAGCTAACATCACAAACTCTATGTGTAATGAAGCATTAGTCCAGTCTGCAATTTTTTGTGCAGTTTCATCGTCAGGAATTGCAAAGGCTAATGATGCTAAAAATTGTTGATAGTTAATGTCAGGCAATTGGTTGAAATCAATATTCAGGTTTTCCGATTGTCCTCCAGAATTGAATAAACTTTCTATAACTCTTCTGTTGCATCGCAATGCAAAGAGAATGTTATCCTTAAGAATTTCCATTTTTCTGTTTTCTCCAATCTCTTCAATTTGGCTAGTAACTTCAGATAACATTTCCAAATAGTTGAAATTATTGTCTTGGGAAAGCCATTTAATTGCCTTTACTCTCAAATTAAATAATTGAGCTAAGACGTCAACGGATTGACTTTGAATTTTCTTGCTTGAATTAAGAATGTTAGTTATCTCTTTTGAAAGTTTATCTATATCTTTTTTCAAAGAGTTGTCTAGCTGAGAATAAAGGTTGTTTCTCAACTGGTAACAAATTAAATCGTAATTTTTTACGGTCGCTAACATAATGTGCAAATATACTAAAATATCACACTGTATCAACTCGAAAAAGTCACTATTATTGTCAAAATAGCTGCGGATTTGGTTTTTTAGGGTTTCCGCCAACGTCAGCCTGTGAAAAAACTCGTAGTAATTAATACAAGCTTTTTATTAGTAACGAAGTAAAAATACAAATAAAAACTGATAAACATTTAAAGCTATTCAATCGAACTTCGGAGGCTTTATTCAACCTGCCAAAGGCAGTCAGGCACTGGATAAAATCAAAGCAGAGCTTGGTTTAATCCCTGTATGTTAGCGGTTCATGCTTCTATAATCTCTTCATGTTTTAATCTCATTGAGCTATTAAATGATTTCTCTTTGTGTTATACATAAGTAAATACCCTTTCTTGTTGCCCTCAGTTAAAAAAGAACGACTGATTAATGTTTCCACGAAAGGTTGCTTTTCTAAAAAGGGATTTAATAGTTTCTGAACTCGGCTTTCAGCAACTCCAATTCTCAATGCAAATTCCGTGAAATCGCTTTGGGAAGGATGTCCGCTTTTTTTGTATTGCTGACTTCTATAATCGTCTGCAAACAGTCCTTTATCCAATGCAAAATCTGTATCGTCCACATGTAACCTTGTATTTACTAAATCATAAGCCGGACTTAGCAGATAATCTCCACTGGGAGATTCTAGCAAAGAAAAGTTCTTTAAATGAGCATCTCCGTTTGAAAACAGAAAATTGAAAATAACTAAAGAAAAATATTTTTCTATTTCTATCCGCCATGCCGGAACAAATTTTTGTATCAACAGCCCAGCCTCTTCATAGCTGTACTCATATTTGAAATTTGCACCTGCATTGTCTTTTGTTTTTTCTGCCAGCGTTGCAAAATCTTCTTTGCCCCATTTATTTCCGTTATCTTTCACGTCAAATCGTTTGGTGATATAGGCAGGTGAACTATCCTTAAAAAAAATTATAGCATTTTCTGCCGTATTCAATCCATACACTTGTTTGGCTATTTGCATAGTCAGGTGTTCGTTGGCAGGAACCTGGTCAACCTTTTTCAAATCTTTTGGTATCGGCTTGAGGATATATGTTCCCTGTTCCCCTTCCTTTGTTAATCGTAATGCATTTTTCTCCAAAAGAAAGCTCAATTTTTCCTGCACACCCGATATGGATATACGCTTGCGATTTTCTATGAATTGTTCTGCAACTTCTTCGCTTTGTTGGGGCTGTTCATAAGGCAAAACATGGTTTACCTTTTTACCGTTAAACAAATTCCGCAAACAGCTTGGGCTGTAAGTAGAAAAACCTTCAGCTAATGTTCCCGGACAATATATTAATTCATCTAAGTTCATCTTGCCACTATTGGTTTCACGGTTATTGCACCAATTGTATCATATTGTGCTGTTGCTTCCAGCAAACCGAAATTATCATCTTCGTCTATTTTCAATTGTGTGCTTTGTAATTTTCTGTTCGCTCCTTCACTTAGCATATTGAAGAAAAAGGGGAATAAAAAACTGCTTCTATATTCCTGCTGTGTTTTAGGTAATGTCAAACTTACTGGTGGCAAATTGGAATCATTAAAATATTTGTCATCATATCTGAAAACATAATGCTTACGATTTTCTTCTGTAAGCGTTCCCACTAAAATTCCATTGCGATATATTTCCATTGCTCTCATTTACTCAATGTTTCTTTTTCACTTCAAGGGTTAGTTCCATTCCCAACACTTCAGCCAATTTGTTCAGCACATCTAAAGAAGGATTGCCTTGTCCCCGTTCTATTTTATACAGCGTGTTGGTGCTGACATTTGCCAGTTCAGCCAAGTGAGGTTGAGTTATACTTAACTCCTTTCGTCTGTTTTTTATGGTTGCACCAAGAGTCTTAACTAACATTATAATGTGATTTTTGGGTTAAAGATAGGATTTATTTTTAAAATCACAAGCAAAATCACATTATATTGTGATTTATGGGGCTATATATTACTGAAACGCAATATAAAATTGGCAAATCACACTATAGCATGATTTTATGCTTATATATCGTCCAACAATTCTACTTAAGCTGTCTCGATAGCCTTCTGACTAGCGTTAGCCTGTGAAAAAATTTACCATGATTAACACAAGCTGTTTATTTTTTTGAAATAAAAATACAAATAAAAACTGATAAACATTTAAAGCCGTTTAATCGAACTTCGGAAGCTTTATTCAACCTGCCAAAGGCAGACAGGCACAGGATAAAATCAAAGCTTCGTTTAATCCCTATATGTTGGCAGCTGGCGTTCTTGCCAAACGCCCCGAAACCCGACAACAACGCATTCATGAAATAGCGGTAAATGCGGGACAGAAAAAGAAACCTAAGCAGTTTTGAGGGGTTGATAGATTAATAGAATCCTAATTGGTTTTCAACTAAAACAATTTCCGTTAGAATAAACTTTGTTTTGTTCATTATTTTATTTATATAAATATATAAAAATTAAACAATCTTAAACATGTTTATTTTTACATTTTTGTAGGTAATAAGGATTTTTACCCTGTTTTTAAAGCTTATTTCTACCAACCAGTATTTTGTGTATAGCCTAAAAACGCTTGTTCTTATTAAACTTCGGTGTATTTCATAATAAGACTTTATATTCTAAATGCAGAGCTCATCAACTCTTGTTCTGCTCGGGAAATCCCGATGGTTTTTGCTATGTTTTGCCACTTCTTAACAGATTGTTTTACCTCTTCGATGATTTGATTCATTTGTAAAGTGGTCAACCTAAAGTATTCGCCAACACTTATCGCCAATTCAAAATCCAAGGCATTATTGTCCATATCAATATTCAGAGCTAGGCCATCTTTGTCTATGGACGGATTCAAGTCGTAAGCTGGGGATAGAACCCAACCTGATTTACTCAAAATAAATCCGTGATTGCGTAGATGGTCATCCGTATTGGAAACAGCGATATTAAACACAATTCTTCGCCAAAGCTGATGCAGGTTTTCTTCCACATTACTGCCATAGTTTTGAATAAATTCCACGATATCCAGATAGCTTGCAGGATTTTCCTTAATCGTGTCTTCGTTATTGCCCGTCATTGTCATAGCCGAAGAAAAGTGAATTCTATCCTTTCCGTTTCGGTCAAATCGTTTGGTAAAAAAGGTATGATGATGTCCACTTACTTTTTCCAATCTACATTCTGCCATTTCAATTCCTGCCTTAATGGCTAATTGATACGTCAAAAATTCCCAAGATGCTTTGTCTATCGTATCGTTTTTTGACGGAAATTTTGCAATCCAAAGATGGTTGTGCTCATCCAAAATATTGGCTTTGGGTCTTGCTCCTCCCAAAGAAGACCCTGGAGCAATCAATACTTTCAGCCACTTATTAATGGCTTCGTTTTCAGTATCGTTTTCATAATGCACCACAGCTTGTTGTAGTTCTCTGACTGTTGACCAAGGTGGTGTGGATTTCTCTGTATCATTGTCCAAAAAATCACCATTAACAGCCAACTTAAAACGAAAAGCACCCATTCGGGTTTCGTCATACACGCCTAACAGATAATCAACATCATATAATGTTCGTGCTTTTTCTCCTTTTTCTTTTGCCAATTGTGCTTCTCTTCGTTTCATTAAAGTTCGTCCCCAAGTATCGGGCATACTGTCCAAAAAAATACCAAAATTTTCTTTATTATTAGGAAATTGTTGTCCCGAATAGAACTGAATATCAGGGTCTATTAACTTATGTTCTTTTGTCTTCAGCCAGTTTTTATCGTATTCAAAACTAAAGGCTTTTCGTCCTTTGGCTTGATGTGCAGATAAAATACCCAATAATTCGGGTTCATTCACCCCAAACCATTGCGCAAAAACGTAAATATCTGTTTTGTTTGTTGCCATTTTACAAAAGTTCTAAATCCTGCAATTTTCTACCCAGTTCATCATCAGAAGCTAATTTCAAAAAATCATCCTGCAAACCCAATACGCGCAAGACATTGAAGTAAGCACCCATTGCAACGCTTGCATCTCCCTTTTCTACCAAATACAAAGTAGAACGTGAAATATCCGCACGCTCTGCCACCTGCACTGTTGTCAGTTTTCTTCGCTTTCGAGCTAACTTGATATTTTCTCCCATTTTACTCAAAAGAGAGCTGTATTTCGGAAGTATTACTTGTTTCTTCATTTTAAAAATGATTGATATTTAAGACAAAAATACAAATTATGTTTTAAATAACGAACAATTTAAAGATTAATCAAAAGTTTCAGAAAAAGTGAGACTTTTGGGGAAATACTTAACAGCAGAAAAAGAAACCTAAGCAGTTTTGAAGGGATTGTTTTGTGAGAACAAGATAAAACACAACACACACATTGTAATTCATAGTTGGTGTGCATGGCTTTTTTTATTTAAAATCCTTGTAAATTTTCGTTTGTTAACTCCTTGCCTCTACTATTTATTGCACCTCAAACGCCTGATGCAGCAAAGCTTTGAGCAATTGCTCGGTGGCTTGTTGGTTGGCAAGCACCTTTTCTTTTAACTGTTGGGTAAGGGCAAATTGTTTTTCAATTTCCGCCACTATGCGTTTTTGCTCGGATAGTGGGGGAAGAGGAATTGGAGTATTATAAAAATATTCAGTTGGAACTCGTTGTTGTCCTGCAACACCCTTCATAATTCTTTCACCATTTTTTAAAAAATCAATTCGTTTCACAAAAGCATAAATATATTCTGGCAACACAAATTTATTACCTCTTAAAACATTTAATTCAGTGGTTCCTGCCCCAATACCATTAGGCAAATCTGAGATTATTCCTGCTTTTGAATTTTCAAAACAAGGAGTTATTTTGGCTACTACTACATCATTATTGGCAAAATGGGTAAAACCTTTCTTTATTGAACCCCACTTTCTAATTTCATAAGTAGGTTTAATTCCAAAAAGTTGACTAACCATTGGCATTGGAATAAATCCGGCATCAAGGTTATCGTCAATCTTATTTCTTGGATTAATCTCACAAATCTCCCCCAACCTGCACCAGACCCAATTTTCTGGAATTTCAAAAGGGATTTCCTCGGGTTGGATGGGTGGTAGTGGTTTTTCCTTTTTGCCTGATTTTGCTTTCTCGGCTTTGATGCGTTTGAGCAATTCAGCACCACTCTCAAGCTGCTCCCCTGTGAGGGGAGCTGTCCGCAGGACTGAGTGGTCAAATCTGTCTTTCCACCCAAAATTTTCTTTAATTACTTCTAGCAACCCTTCCGGGTTTTCCCACACCCATTTGTTTTCAAACCGTAACACTTTAATGCCACAATGATTTAAAAACAAATCTCTTTCATAATCATACTGGGCTTGACTTGCTTCAAAATGTCCTTGACCATCTAACTCAATAGCTAAGTGTTCGGCCGGGCAATAAAAATCAAGAATATAGTTGGCAACGCTAAATTGGCGTCTAAATTTTTTATTTTCTAATTGTTTACCTTTTAGCAAAGTCCATAGCTTTGCCTCAGCAGGGGTAAGGTTGTTGCGTAGGTTTTTGCGAAATGTTTTAAGGTAGGGTAGATTGTTTAAGTTTTTAGCCACCTCCCCCTGCGGGTGTGTGGTAGTGATTTCAACCACCTCCCCCTGCGGGTGTGTGGTAGTGTTTTCAACCACCTCCCCCTGCGGGTGTGTGGTAGTGTTTTCAACCACCTCCCCCTGCGGGTGTGTGGTAGTGTTTTCAACCACCTCCCCCTGCGGGTACTCCTCCTTTAAAGGAGGAGAGCTGATTAGGAGTTTGCCCTGAACCGCTTCTTGCAAAATGGCTTGGTTGAGGTTGGAAAGCAAGGTGAGTTGGTGGGAGAAACTTTCAGACAGTTCAACATAACTCTTTTTATACTTGTAGATGGACTCAACATCTTTTAGAACTTCAGGTATAAAGAAGTTGTAATCTATTCCTTCTCCTATTTCAATTCGCTCCAAAAAACTAACAATTTTTTTCTGAACCTCCGGTTTCGGAACAACAATAGAAGCATTGTTTATCACTGTCTGACTAATATTCGGCTGTGCTCCTCCTTTGCCAATTGCAATAAAATCTATTCTCTGTTGTTTGAAATACCAAAACAAATAATCTCTTGAAATTTCAACTTTAGGAAATATCGCGCAAACAGCTTGATTGGTTGCTGCATCAAAATCTAAAACTCCTGTTTTACCAATATTTGCACCATACATTGCCACAAGCAAAGTCCCTTTCGGAAATAATTTTGCCGATGAATTTTTCAAACCTACTTCTGAAATATATTCATCACAAGTTTTAATCAATCCATCTTTTAACTCACCTGATTTTATCCAAGGGATATTGCCATTGTAATATTCTGGCATACCTCTGCTTGGTGTTCCTCCGCTGGTTGTTTCCGCAATGTCTGAAACTTTCAATGTTGGATAATGTGCTTCCAAATACCTAAAAATCATTTTGGCAGCTAATACAGAAGGATGAACAGTTTTAAAAAATTCTAATATTGTCATTTTACCAAATCTTTTTCCAGCTCCATAATAATTGAAGCAACTTTATTATTTTCTGCTTTTAGGTTTGATAGAATTTTGCCTATGTTAAATTCCACTTCTTCCACTACTTTATTCGGGTTTTTAATATCCAAATCGTAATTGCGGTCAATGATGGTTTGCATCGGTACTTTCCAAGCTACTTCGCTTTCGGTTCTGTTGTTCCACCAGTTTTTTATGGGTTCAAACTCTTCTATGCGTATGGGCTTGGTTTTGCTATAGGCTTTTTGTCCTTCGGGCAAGGTGTGTTCGTAATACCAAATTTCTTTTGTTGCGGGTACTGAGCCTGCCGAAGTACCTTTTTCAAAAAATATCAAATTGGTATTAACCGTGGCATAAGGTGCAAATACACTTTGGGGCAAGCGCACAATGGTATGTACATTACAATCTTCCAACAGTTTTTGCCTTACTCGTTGTTTTACGCCATCGCCTGTTAAACTTCCGTCTGGCAATACAATGCCTGCTCGTCCGCCCTCTTTCAGCAATTGGATAAACAAAATCAAAAATAAGTCGGCACTTTCCTTGGTGCGGTAGTTCAACGGAAAATTGGTTTCCATACCATCGCCCACCACACCACCAAATGGCGGATTGGCTACAATGATGTCCACACGGTCTTTTTGCCTGATGGAAGTGTATTCACGGCTCAGCGAATCACCGTTTTCTATTTGTGGCACTTCAATGTCGTGGGTAATCAGATTAACCACACTCAGCATAAAAGGTAGAGGTTTTAGTTCGCTACCGGTTACAGTTTCTTGTAAGGTTTGGCGGTCATCAATGCTTTTCACCTGCTTTTTCAGGTGTTCAATGGCACACACCAAAAAGCCCGCAGTTCCGCAAGCAGGGTCGGAAATTTTTTCGCCCAATTGTGGATTTACCATATCCACAATAAATTGGGTTACGGCTCTTGGGGTGTAAAATTCGCCTGTATCTTTTTTTGCTGCCAATCCCTGCAAAATCTCTTCATAAATCACATTAAAAACGTGATGTTCCTTGCTGCTATTAAAATCAATTTCGTTGAGTTTGTTAATGGCTTGGCGGAAGGTAGTTCCGCTTTTCATATAGTTGTTGGTTCCGTCAAAAATTTGTCGGATGGTAATTCCCAAACGGTCATCAGCCGCAACGGTCAAGTTTTTGAGTGTTGGAAACAAATCGTTGTTCACAAAATTGATAAGTTCCTCACCCGTGATGCCTTCGTCATCTTCTGCCCAATTGCGCCATTGCAATTCCGTAGGAATAGGTGATTTGTATTCAGGGTTTAGGATTTCTTTTTCCTTGTCTTTATCGTCAAAGAGTTTTAGGAAAATCATCCAGCCGAGTTGTTCAATGCGTTGTGCATCACCACTCAAGCCAGGGTCTTTGCGAAAAATATCTCTGATGGATTTTATGGTTCCTGCTATGTTGCTCATTTGTATGTATGTTTTAATTTGTTTGGCTAAAGGAATGGGCTAAAGCCACATTCTTTGGTTTATTATTTTTAATTAATTCATTTTTTTTATTGGAATGGGCTAAAGCCGCATTCCTATTCATTGATTTTTATTTTCTTGTGGAATGGGTTAAAACTATTCATTGATTTTTATTTTCTTGTGGAATGGGTTAAAACCACATTCCTATTGATTTCCATATTTTTTAATGGAATGGGCTAAAGCCACATTCCTATTGATTTATTCATTTATTTTTTCATTGGAATGGGTTAAAACCACATTCCTAATTTATTTATTCATTTATTTTTTCATTGGAATGGGTTAAAACCACATTCCTATTGATTTATTCATTTATTTTTTTAATGGAATGGGCTAAAGCCGCATTCTTATTCATTGATTTTTATTTTCTTGTGGAATGGGTTAAAACCACATTCCTATTGATTTCCATATTTTTTAATGGAATGGGCTAAAGCCACATTCCAATTCAATAAATTGTATTTTTTTGAATTGCCTCCTGCTTTTGAATTGCCTCCTGAATTCCCTCCTGCTTTAGCAGGAGGAGGACATAAAATATCAATTCCATCATTGGCTTTAGCCAAACAATTATCCATTAAATTTTTCAAACCCATATTTGCTAATAAAATCCTCATATTCATCTTGAAATGTTTTTTTGCTATGATGCTCTTCTTGATTTTTAATATAATTCCTCACTTTATCAATAACTGATTCTGAGACTGAAACAGCAAAATATTCATCTTGCCATTCAAATTTCTCTTTTGTCAATTGATTTTTATTAATCCAAAAAGAAGATTCACCTTTTATTAATTGCATCACTTTCTGTATTGTTTGGTCTATGCCTAAAGAAATCAAGCAATGACAATGGTCATTATAACCATTAATGAAATCAATAAAAATACCTTTCTCTTTGGCGTTCTCTCTGATGTGATTCCACACCTTTAAGCGCAATTCTTTGGAATCCAAAAATGGAACTCTATTTTTGGTACTCCATACAAAATGAATATAAACTTTAATAAAAGACATTATGCTATTTGATACAATTCGTTTTCTAATTCTTTTATAGCTTTATCATATTCTTCCCGATTACCAAATGCTTTGATGATTTCTGTTACCGTACCAAATGCATTAATTGGAGGAACAGTCAGGATTTGAATGTTCACTATGTTTTCAATGCCTTGGTCTGCATATTTATCAAGCAAGGCTTCCAATACTTTGCGAGCTTGCTCACCATACTTGGTAAAGTAGTTGCGTTTCTTTACGTTGTTGGCTCGTTCTTTTCTTGTCAACGGTGGTTGGTCGTATGCAACATGACAAATTAAATCAAACAAATCCACTTGCTTGCCAACGGCATCATACAAAGCTTCCACCATAACACCTTGCTCTTTTAATTCGGCAATAATGGCTTCTTTACGCTCTGAATTTTTCCACTTGTTCAAAAAGTCATCTAAGGATGAAAATTGCTCTTTGATAATTTCTTTGGTATGGTCTTTCAAACTCGTTGTGATGGGTTTTCCGTGTTGGTCAAAATACATCTCTCGGCTTATTAAAACTGAAACGTCAACTCCATTTACATAAACTTTTTCTCTTGGCTCCTTAATTATTCGTGGAGGCAATTCTGCCTCAGGATAACGAATTGTTGGAGGCGTCATTTGAATTTCTTCACCTGTTTCACTATCAATGATTGGTTCTTTGTTATCTTCTTCTTCGTCAATAATGCATCCTAAATCAGTTCCTTCTGTAACTGGCTTAATTCTGATTGGGTCACCGTCAAACTGAGAGTCGGCAAAAAGGTCTGTTGCATTTCTGAAATCCAAAATGGTGAAATACAGTTTGCCGTATTCTTCGTTGATACGTGTTCCTCTACCAATGATTTGCTTGAATTTGGTCATTGAATTGATGTTGCTGTCCAACACAATTACTTTACAAGTTTGTGCATCAACCCCTGTAGTCATCAATTCTGAAGTAGTTGCAATAACAGGATATTTTTCTTCGGGATTAATAAAATTGTCTAATTCTCGCTTACCTTCTTCATTGTCGCCTGTAATTTGCCTGATGTATTTGTAGTTCTCGGCAACCAAGTCAGCATTGTGTTTAGCTAATGCCGTTCGCATTCTTTCAGCGTGGTCTATGTCCACACAAAACACAATGGTTTTGGCAAAGCGGTCGTAACCTTTCAGAAACTCAGTTACTTTTTTGGCAACTAAATCGGTTCGTTCTTCAATCACTAAGTTTTTGTCAAAATCTTTGCGGTTGTAAATGCGGTCTTCAACTTCGTTTCCTTCTTTGTCGGTTTTGCCTTGTTCGGGTCGCCATCCTTCGGCATCCACATTTAGGGCAACTCTCACCACACGATAAGGAGCAAGGAAACCATCGTCAATTCCTTGTCGCAAAGAGTAAGTGTAAACAGGATCCCCAAAATATTCTGTATTGCTTGCTTCGTTTGTTTCCTTTGGTGTAGCCGTCAAACCGATATGCGTAGCATTTTTGAAATAAGTTAAGATTTCTCTCCAACTGCTATCTTCTTTTGCACTTCCTCTGTGGCACTCGTCAATTACAATCAGGTCGAAGAAATCTCTTGAAAATTGTTTGTAAACATTAGCAGCTTCGTCTGTTCCAGAGAGTCCTTGATACAATGCCAAGTAAATTTCAAAGCTCTTATCAATTTGTCGGTGTTTGACTACCGTCATTTTATCCTTAAAGTGTTTGAAGTCGCCTCTGCGTGTTTGGTCAATCAAAGCGTTTCGGTCGGCTAAAAACAGAATGCGTTTTTTTGCTCCGCTTTTCCAAAGTCGGTGAATGATTTGAAAAGCGGTATAGGTTTTTCCTGTTCCAGTTGCCATCACAAGCAAAATTCTGTTCTGTCCGTTGGCAATAGCTTCAACTGTTCTGTTTACTGCAATTTGTTGGTAGTATCTCGGTTTGCGGTTAGTTCCGTCAAAATAATAGTCTTGCGAAACGATTCTTTCCGCTTCGGGAGTTTCAATGCCTTTATATTTTTTGTATTTCTCCCACAGTTGTTCGGGAGTTGGAAAGTCTTCCAAACTTATTTCAGTTTCTATATTTTCATCAGATGCTGTTCTGTCGTGAAAAAGAAATCCATCTCCATTGCTACTGAACACACAAGGAATATCGAGTATTTGAGCATAATCCAAACCTTGTTGTATTCCTGCTCTTACCGAATGGTTGTTGTCCTTTGCTTCAATGATGGCAATGGGAATATTCGGTTTGTAATACAGAATATAGTCGGCTCGTTTTCTTTTTCCTCTTGCTGTGATTTTTCCTCTAGCGTAAATTTTACCATCTGTAAAAGATACTTCTTCCAAAATTTGCAATTGCATATCCCAGCCTGATTTTTCTAATGCAGGCGTGATAAACTTGGTGCAAATATCTCTTTCTGAAAGTGTCTTTTTATTCATCTGTTAATTGTCAAAATATAGTTTACCAAAACATATATTTCTGTCGATGCGTAGGCAAAAAAGTGGCTCTTATGGTTTTACTCACGATGTAATGATTTTTAATTGGTGTTCGTGAAACAAAGTTCGCCAATGCATTTTTCAAAATAAATATCCATTGGCAATGCTGCGCATTTGCGAAGGGTCGGCTTGTGTGTCGGGCAAAGCCAAATGTGCCACTTGTGAGGTGGCTTAAAATTACTCGCTTATTTAATTTGTTTTTTAGCGGTGCTCGTGAATCGCTTCGCTTATTTGTTTTTAAAAAATGCGGGTGGGAAAAAAATAAAAAACAAAGGGTCGGCAATGAGTGTCGGCTTACTCGTTGTCCGTTTTCAATATGGTCTGTATGTCGTTGTCCACTTGTCAAAATTTGTTTCTCTTTTTTCCGTTTTCACTCGGTCAATGTCTGCTGTGTCGAGTCGTTCTCTACGCTTGCTGCCAACTCATAAATACTAACAATTATACTAAATTCTTCTCAAACCCAAAAATTTTATTAAATATTATCATAATTATTTAAAATACGCAGTCTGAAAATTGAATGGTATGACACCATTTTTTTACTAATATGATAAAAGTAATGTTTTATAATTCCCACCCGGCTGACAGCACATCAACAAGGTGCATCACAGTAAGGGAAAGTCCTTGCTTTTTAATATATCCATCAAGGTGCATTAGGCATGAGTAATCAGTAGAAATTACATAATCGGCACCCGATTTAATAATATCATCAATTTTTTGCTGCGACATAACTGATGAAATACATTCGTAGTTAAAACTAAACTGGCCTCCGTAACCGCAGCAGGTTTCGGCATTTATCAATTCCTTAATATTTAAGCCTCTTACTTTTTTTAATAATTGTAAAGGTTCGTCACCAAGTCCATAATTACGAATAGCCGTACAGGTGGGCATATACACGGCATTGCCTTGTAAGGTAGCTCCCAAATCGGTTATTTTTAAAACGTTTATTAAGAAATCTGAAATTTCGTATATTTTTTTTTGAATGCCTTTGTACTCATTGTGTAATACTGAGTTATGAAACATTTCGTTGTATTGATTTTTTATAAATCCGGTACAATCAGCAGAAGGACTTATAATGTAACGATCATTCATAAAATCATGAATAAACTTTTCTCCTATTTCTTTGCTGTCTGTCCAGTTACCCTGATGAAAAGCAGGCATTCCGCAACAGGTTTGCTCTTCATTATAATTAACACCACAACCTACTTTACTCAGTATCTTAACCATATTAAATCCGGTTTCGGGTTTTAATTGGTCAATATAGCAGGGTATAAAAATATCAACTATCATAAATCAAAAATTAAATGGCCGGCAAAACCTTGGTCATTACCTTTCCAAAACCAACACGAACATTATCTTTAAGGGCATATCCTTTCATTATTACGGTATCGTTATCGTTAATAAACTTACGTGTAGAACCATCGGGCATTTGCAAAGGTTTGGTGCCACGCCATGTAATTTCAAGCATAGAGCCATACTCATGAGGCTGGCTACCGCTTATGGTACCTGAGGCGTACATATCGCCCACCTCAATATTACAGCCGTTTACGGTATGATGTGCCAATTGCTGTTTCATACTCCAGTACATATATTTGAAGTTTGACGATGAAACCTGCATTTCTGTTCCTTTCTCATCGCGAATAAAAACTTCCAAATTAATATCGTAATTATTGTTGCCGGGGCATTGTAAATAGGGGAGCACTTCAGGCACTTGTTTCTCTGAGGCTACGCGAAACTGTTCCAAAGCCTCGAGTGTTACCACCCAGGGCGAAACCGAGCTGCAAAAGTTTTTTGCCAAAAATGGACCAAGCGGTACATACTCCCATGATTGAAAATCGCGCGCACTCCAATCGTTAAACAAAACTAAACCAAAAATATAATCATTGGCCTGTTGGGTAGTTATGCTTTGGCCTAAAGTGGTTGACTTACCTGTAATAAATGCAATTTCCAACTCAAAATCCAATTGTTGGGTTGGTCCCATATAAGGTTGTTCACTATCGGGTGGTTTTATTTGACCTTTAGGACGATGAAAATCAGTTCCCGAAACAGTTATAGAAGAGGCACGCCCATGATATCCAATAGGAATATGGCGATAATTGGGTAATAGGGCATTTTTAGGATCTCTGAACATAGTGCCTACATTGGTAGCATGTTGAATACTGCTGTAAAAATCGGTATAGTTCCCTACTTTTACAGGCATTAGCATAGTTACGGTGGAGTAGTCTTTTAAAATCAGGCTTTTGTTTTTTTCGTTCAGGGCCAGTTCAGCATTGTTATTGCTAAAAATTTCTATTAATGTATTACGAACTTTATTTGTTTTTTCTTTTCCTAAGGCAATAAAATCATTCAAATATTTATTTTCAAAAACCGACTGCGAAATGTTTAGTTCCTTGAAATAGCCTAATTTATTCATAGCCGCCAAATCAATAATTTGATTGCCCAATATACTTGCCAAAGCAGGTTCTTGGTTGGCTATACAATAAACACCAAAAGGAAAATTATATATACTAAAATCTGAATCGGGAGAAACACTTAACCAACTTTTCATAATTACATACTTAAAATATTTAAGTTGCAAAAATAGATATTAAAAAAATAATACCGAAAGAAATTAGGCTTTTATATTAACTCCGTAAATACTATTTATAAATATTTTTTTGGCTTGCCAATAAAGTATTGTACATTAAACTGGCTATAGTCATAGGGCCTACACCACCCGGAACCGGGGTTATATGGCTGCATTTAGAAACAATATCATCAAAATCGGCATCGCCCGCTAATTTAAACCCGCTTTTAGTAGTTGTAGAGGTAACACGATTAATTCCCACATCTATAACCACTACACCTTCTTTAATCATTTCCTTTTTCAGAAAATATGGTTTGCCTATGGCTAAAATAATAATATCGGCTTGTTTAGTAAATTCTTCAATATTTTTTGTTTTGCTGTGGCATAAGGTAACCGTGCAATTACCCGGGTAACTGTTTTTAGCCATTAATATACTCATTGGCGAGCCTACAATATGGCTTCGGCCAATAACTACGCAATGCTTTCCTTGTGTTTCAATTTTTGCGGCTTCCAAAAGTTTCATAATACCCATAGGTGTAGCCGGAATAAATGCCGGTTGATTAAGCATCATACGCCCCAAATTGACAGGATGAAAACCATCAACATCTTTGCTTGGCCTAATGGCTTCTATAACTTTATTCTCGTTGATATGCTTTGGCAATGGTAGTTGTACTATAAAACCATCTATTTCCGGATTATTATTCAAATCGTAAATTTCTTTCAACAAATCCTCCTCGGTAATATTTTCGTCAAGCTTTATTAATGTTGAGCCATAACCCACTTCGTGGCAGGTTTTAACCTTGGCATTAACATACGTTTGACTGGCCGGATTGTTACCTACCAACACCGCTGCTAAATGCGGCACTTTTTGTCCTTGCTGCTTTAGTTGTTCAACTTTAATTTTTAAATCGTTGTAGATTTCTTCCGAAACTTTTTTTCCATCAATCAACTTCATGTTTTAAAGGTTTTAAATAAATAAATATAAAAAGCTAATTGGGGTTATGTTCTTTTATTGTTCTGTTAAGCCATTTAATCATCAGTAAAATAATAAAAGCAGTAATGGAGGCCAAGGTAAAATTTACCCAAAAGAAATTGGCTTTATGCTCATATCCATCCCACATACTTGCCAGTACACCACTAAGTTTGTTTCCAATTGAAGTAGATAAAAACCATCCACCCATCAACAAGGCGGTAAGTCGCGGAGGAGCCAATTTTGACACCAATGATAAGGCCATTGGGCTTAAAAACAACTCGCCCACTGTAATTACACCGTAAGCCCCAACTAACCATAAAAGGCTACTTTTTTCCAAACCATTATGACAAGCGTAAGAGGCACCAATCATTACCAAGGTAGATAAAGCCGTAATAAATAATCCAAAAAATATTTTCCAAGGGGTACTTGGTTCTTTATTTCTTTTTTTAAGGAAAGCAAAAAAGCCCACCACTAAAGGAGTAAGAACAATAACCCAAAAAGGATTTATACTTTGCGCCAACTCGGTTGATACAAGTTTTACGGTTTGTCCGTCTTGCGGTAATTTGCTTTCGGGTATATTTTTAAAATATGAAGGGTAGTCCCATGTTTTAATAATTTTATCGTTAGCATCACGTGCCACTTTAAATTGGTGATCAATAAGCGGAACAGAATCTTTTTGATATTTTATTTCTTGCACCACGCCCAAGGTAGTAGCCGGGGCAACTAATGCGCCAGGTATTTCGCGGTCTGAATAGCTTTCTGCCCAGGTAGTAAGTGCTGTTCCGTTTTGTTTAAATATAGCCCAAAAAATAATAGCCACGCCAAACACTGCCAATAAAGCGCCAATAGGCTTTCGGTCGGTGGCATTGCTCCGCAGCAATATATTTATATAATATCCGGCCACAGGAATTGCTCCCAAAATAAACGCATCTGTACTATCACTCCCAAAAATATTTCCCGGAATTATCCAACCAATATATCCTGCTACAAGCATAGGTAAAATAGTAATGCTCAAAATTTTTGAAACAGGCATATCTTCGGGCTGAGTGGGTTTTATTACATCAGCATGCTTAAAATGTTTATTCCCTAGCCAAAAAACAATAACCCCAATAAACATACCAATACCGGCTGCAGTAAAAGCAGCTCCCCAACTAAAAGTGTTACGTAAATAGGCGCCAAAGAAGTTACAAACAAAGGCTCCTATATTTATTCCCATATAAAATATATTATATCCCGAATCTTTTAAATGCTTATATTCAGGGGCATTATATACATTTCCGAGGATGGTTGAAATATTGGGTTTAAAGAAACCATTGCCTATACAAATGAGTAGCAATGAAATATAAAACGGGGTAGTTCCCTCAATAGCCAAACCACAGTAACCTATACCCATTAAAATCCCGCCAATGGTAATAGAAGTTCTATAGCCCAACACTCTATCGGCCAATAAGCCTCCCACAAAAGGGGTTAAATAAACCAAAGCTATAAAGGTTCCGAAAATATCGCTAGCCTGTTTCTTGTCCATAGCCAAACCTCCACTTTGGGTATCAGTCATATACAAAAAGAAGAGACCAAGCATTAAATAAAAACCAAAACGTTCCCACATTTCAGATAAAAACAGGTAAGGTAAAGCTTTAGGATGTTTCTTATTCATAAGCAATTGATTTTACAGTGCCGTCAAATATATAATTCCAAAATCAATAAAAAAACTATTCATTTCATTTTAAGTTGCTGAAACGACCTCTGAAATCACAAAAAAATTAAAATTAAAGTTATTGAAGTATAAAAAAGTACAAGATGTTTATTTGAGATATTTTTTGCCAAGTATTTAGAGAAAATGCCTATTTTTGTTTTTTTACAAGAAGAGGTAAATGACAAAAAAGAAAAAAGAGCAAGACAATGCTGCCAAATTAGCAGAAATTATTATTCATGGAATTCAGGAAAAGAAAGGAAAGAATATTGTTTTAATGGATATGCGTAAGTTACCCAATGCGGTAACCGAAATAATGATAATAGCTACCGGAGATTCAAACAGTCAGGTTTCGGCAATAGCCGACTCTGTTGAGAAAGAAGTAAAAAAAGCATTAGATGAGTATCCTTGGCATACCGAGGGTTATGAAAATGCTATATGGATTTTGTTAGATTATGTAAATGTAGTGTTACATGTTTTTCAACCCGAAGCGCGCGATTATTATCAATTAGAAAAACTTTGGGCCGATGCCAAGCTAAAATGGTATAACGACTAAGTGTCAGTATTATAACACCTAATGTGTTTATGGTATGCAATTTGATTGAAACTGTATAATAAAAAGCTATTTATTTTAATAATATATGTCGGATAAAGATAAGAATTCAATAAAAAATAAACTTCCAAAAAAACCACAACTGCCTAAAAACGGTTTTAATTTTTATTGGATTTATGTAGTTATTGTTGTTATAGTTTTAGGATTAAACTTTGTTGATTTTAATGCAAGCTCGCGAGAAATTGATTTCAGAAAGTTTGAAAATACTATGCTGAAAAGTGGCGATGTTGATAAATTAATTGTTGTCAATAAAGAAATATGTGAAGTATATATAAAACCATCGAGTTTAAACAAACCGGAGTATAAAGATGTAACACAACGTTCTATTGGAAATGGTAAAAATTATGGCCCTCATTATTATTTCAATATAGGTTCAATTGACTCTTTCGAAAAAAAATTAAGCGAAGCACAACATGATATTCTCCCGGCAGATAGGGTAAATGTGGTATATGAAACCCGTAAAAACTGGGGAGGCGACATATTAAGTTGGATTTTGTTTCCAATTATTATGATAGCCTTGTGGATTTTTATTATGAAGCGCATGAGTTCGGGAGGAGGCCCAGGAGGGCAAATATTCAACATAGGAAAATCCAGAGCAGCCTTGTTTGACCAGGACAATAAAGTAAAAATTACTTTTCAGGATGTAGCCGGGTTAGAGGAAGCCAAAGAAGAAGTAATGGAAATTGTAGAGTTTTTGAAAAACCCAAGTAAGTTTACCAAGCTGGGAGGAAAAATTCCTAAAGGTGCTTTACTGGTGGGACCTCCTGGAACAGGAAAAACTTTGTTGGCCAAGGCTGTAGCCGGAGAAGCGGGAGTTCCGTTCTTTTCGCTTTCGGGTTCCGACTTTGTTGAAATGTTTGTGGGAGTAGGTGCAGCGCGTGTTCGCGATTTATTTAATCAAGCAAAAAGTAAGGCTCCATCAATTATATTTATAGATGAAATTGATGCTGTGGGTAGAAGTCGTGGAAAGGGTTCTTTTACCGGAGGTAATGATGAGCGTGAAAATACCTTAAACAGTTTGTTGGTTGAAATGGATGGCTTTGGAACCAATAGTGGTGTTATTATCCTTGCTGCTACCAACCGTCCCGATGTGCTCGACTCGGCTTTGTTGCGCCCCGGGCGTTTTGACCGACAAATAAGCATTGACAAACCGGATATTAACGGACGTGAAGCTATATTTAAAGTACATTTAAAACCATTAAAGCTTGCCGCTGATGTAAATCTAAAAAAATTATCGGAGCAAACACCGGGTTTTGCCGGTGCCGAAATTGCCAATGTTTGTAACGAGGCAGCACTTATAGCTGCACGTAAAAATAAATCGCAGGTAGAGATGCAAGACTTTCAAGATGCTGTTGACCGTGTTATTGGAGGCTTGGAGAAGAAGAACAAACTTATATCACAAGAAGAAAAAAGAATAGTGGCTTACCACGAAGCAGGACACGCCATTGCAGGATGGTTTTTAGAACATAGCGACCCTTTAGTTAAAGTAAGTATTGTGCCACGTGGTATTGCTGCTTTAGGCTACGCCCAATATTTACCCAAAGAGCAATTTTTATACACCACCGAGCAATTAACCGACTCTATGTGTATGGCTTTGGGTGGCCGTGTTGCCGAAGAACTTATTTTTGGAAAAATATCTACCGGTGCATTAAGCGATTTGGAAAGAATTACCAAAATGGCCTACAGCATGGTAACTATTTACGGTATGAATAAACGGATAGGTAATGTTTCGTTTTATGACCCACAACAGTCAGAGTATGGTTTTACCAAGCCATATTCAGAAAGCACCGCACAAGCTATTGATGAAGAAGTAAAGAAAATTATTGAAAATGCCTATCAAAAAACAAAAGATTTGCTTACCGAAAAATCAAATGAATTAGAACTGGTGGCTCAGGAGCTATTAAAGAAAGAAGTAATTTTTGAAAGCGATATTGAGCGTCTTGTAGGTAAAAGACCTTTCCCAAAACATCATCATTTAATAGATGAGGAAAAAAGTAACCATACTACCGACCATGTTTTAACGGAAAATACCGTAAACAATAACAATGCCGGGCAAAACAGTGAAACGCAGGTTGTACCTAATACACAAAACTTGTAAATAAATTACTTATTGATTACCTAATTTCGATAAAGAGTTTAGCACAATTTTTAAGTCGGACCAAACTTTATAATCTTTGCTGTATAAGAGGTTTATTTTGTTAATGTTATCATGATCATGTTTTTCTTTTACAATATCATAAGGGGTTAATACACCTTTTTTTATAACAGGTAGTGCTTTTCCTGTTGATACATGCGATTGGTATCCAACCCATGACTTGAACCCCAATAGCACAGAAAATACATTTTTAATGAAACCCCATCTTTGCTTTACCACAACCAATAGCAAAGGAAATAAAGGTATCATTAACAATGACATGAAAACATCAAAAATTCTTTTCTTTCTTTTATTTTCAGGCTTGGCAATAGAGTTTATATCAATTACATACAAATCGCCAGCACTATCAATACTATTGCTTCCCACCAAAAATAAACTTTCAGGAGGAGCTATCTTAAAGTCAACATCTGTTTGTACCAAACTGCTCATCAATTCAATTATTTTTTGAGAGCTAATATCTTTAGCACAAAAAATGATTTCGTCAATCTTATGTATAATAATGGTTTCCTCAAGTTGAGTTATTTGTGCTACAAAATGGTTATTGTATTTTTGCCAATCATCAGCCACACTTAAAAAAGAAATAGAGCTGGCAACCACATTAGTTTTCTCAAGTAATTCAGCTACCCGTTTCGATTCTTGGTAGTTTCCAATAATTAAAAAATTTCTTTTCTGAACATCGCCTAATACAAAGCTGTTTGACTTTAAAAGATGCAATATAATACGTATAGCTGCGCTTATAACAAAAGCTAAACCTGCCCCTAACAAAATTATGGCCCGCGAAAATCTGAAATCTTCGGGGATAAGAGCATAAACAATTAAAATAAAAGCTGTTCCTATGCCATATCCTTTAAGTAACCTAATAAGCTTTACAGGCCTATCGTATGCCCCCGACAGCCAAAGTGCGCTTAACCATATCATAATGTATATTGGAACAACCATATTGATAAGCTGCTCGGGATAATTACCTCCTTGCACGTATTTTACGTTTTTTTCCCAGTACGAAACCAATAAAAACATAGCCCCGTAAATGAGTATGGCTTCAATGGCCGGTATCAGCAATTTCTTAATTAATCGCCATACAATAGCTGCACCTGCCCTAATGTATATAGCCAAATTGATTAAGAGGGAAAACAAGCGCGCATTGTTATTATTGAAATGCTTATGTGCAAAAATGACCATAGCACGGTAAAAAACAAAAACATAGTTTACGCTACTTTTCTTAGTACTTTCACCTTTGTAGTGGATAATGCTTGTATTGGGAAAGTAATAATTTTTATATCCTGCCTTAATAATACGATAGCTTAAATCAATATCCTCGCCATACATAAAAAAATCTTCGTCAAGCAAACCAATTTTGTCCAACACACTTTTACGCATTAGCATGAATGCCCCGGAAAGTATTTCTACTTCATGTGTTTCATCTTTATTTAAATAACCTAAATGATACTTGCCAAATGTTTTGCTTTTAGGGAACAACCATGATAATCCGAATATCTTATAGAAAGCCACCATAGGAGTTGGCAACCCACGTTTTGATTCGGGTAAAAAGTTTCCTTTCCCATCAATCATTTTCACCCCTAAACCTCCGGCATTGGGGTGTTTGTCCATAAATTCAATGACTTTCTTAAAAGTGTCTTCTTCAACAACTGTGTCGGGGTTCAGTAAGAGGCAATATTTACCTTGTGCAATTTTTAAACCCTGATTATTGGCATACGAAAAACCGGTATTTACTTTATTCTCAATTAAGTGATACTCAGGGAATTTAGCTTTAATCATACCTATCGAGCCATCTACCGAGTTATTGTCAACTATAATTACCTCGCCCGATACGTGAGCTAGTGCTTTCTTAACCGAAAGCAAACACTGCTCCATAAAGTGCATTACATTGTAGTTTACTATAATTATTGATATTTGAACCACCGGCTGCTACAACTGATATTTTATTCTAAAGAGTTTATCTTGTTTATACTAATAAACTTTACGCTTCTTTGTCCAGTTAGAGGTTGTTGCGTTTGCAGGAGAGGCATTAGTTGAAACCTGGGAATTAGATTTACTTTCCTCGTAAGCAATGGCAGCCGCTATTAATGCTATTTCTTGCTCGGTTTCTGTTAGTTCTTCTTTTGCTTTCTCAGGATTAAAATAACGTTTTACAAAATGAGTGTCAAAATTACCGGAAATAAAAGCTTCGTGCTCCATTACAAATTTGCAAAAGGGTAGGGTGGTTTGTACTCCGGTAATAGTATAATCTTCAATAGCTCTAATCATTCTTTGTCGGGCTTCTTCTCTATCTTTACCAAAAGTAATCAACTTGGCAATCATAGGGTCGTAGTAAATAGGAATCTGCATTCCTTCCTCAAAACCATCATCAACACGAACCCCTAGCCCTTGTGGTGTTTTATAAGTATTTAGCAAGCCAATATCAGGTAAAAAATTATTGTTAGGGTCTTCGGCATATACTCTTATTTCAATGCTGTGTCCTTTTATTTGCAGGTCGTTTTGGGTAAAGCTTAACTTTTCGCCACGTGCTATTTTTATTTGTTCTTTAACCAAATCAACCCCTGTTATTTGCTCAGTTACCGGATGTTCAACTTGCAAACGGGTATTCATTTCCAAAAAATAAAAATTCTTATTTTCATCCAACAAAAACTCAACCGTACCAGCACCTACATAGTTACAGGCCTTAGCTACATTTACTGCACACATACCCATTTCTTTGCGTATTTCGGGAGTTAATACCGATGAAGGAGCCTCCTCCACCACCTTTTGATGTCTTCTTTGTACAGAACATTCACGCTCAAACAAATAAACAATATTGCCATGGGTATCACCTAAAACCTGAATTTCAATATGACGCGGGCCGGCAACATAACGCTCAATAAACACTGCTCCATTGCCAAATGCTGATTTAGCCTCGCTTACCGCTAATTTCATTTGCTCCTCAAAATCGTCTAATTTTTCAACTATACGCATACCTTTACCACCTCCGCCTGCCGAAGCTTTAATTAATATAGGAAAACCCACCTTAATGGCTGTATTTTTAGCTTCTTCTATGTTATCAATAGCCCCATCGGTACCCGGAACCATTGGAATATTATATTTTTTTGCAGCAGCCTTGGCGCTAAGTTTATCGCCCATTACCTCCATTGATTGCGCTGAAGGACCGATAAAAGTAATACCTGCCTCTTTAACCATATTGGCAAAAGCTGCATTTTCTGATAGGAAACCATAGCCCGGATGAATACCGTCAACCTTAAGTTGCCGACAAACTTCAATTATTTTTTTCCCATCAAGATAGCTTTGTGCCGATGCGGGAGGACCAATACAAATCGCCTCATCGGCATACTTTACATGAGGCGAGTTACGGTCGGCCTCGCTATAAACTGCTACAGTTTTAATGCCCATCTCTTTACAACTTCTCATTACTCTAAGGGCTATTTCGCCACGGTTGGCCACTAATATTTTTTTCATATATCAAAAAAATTTATCCTGCAAAGCTAACAAATGTTCAAATATTACCGTGGTAAACTAAACCTTGTTAGCCTCAATCCGAACAAAAATACAAAAATACCTTGTATAAGCAGACTCATCAAAAAAATATATTATGAGTTGGCAAAAAAGAGATACAGTACAATGATACCACAAGCCACACAAAGCTAATTCTTATGGTAGCTCTCTGCACACCTTACAAAATTGGCAAAATGATTAGCATGCAAGGTTTTGAAACCAATGCAACTCGGTTAATCAAAGCCAAAACTTTATTCAATACAGGGTTTTATAAGATGAGTGTTTGGTTTATATTCTGAGAGTCTGGCCGATTGTTATACCTAATTTTTTATAAATTTTGTGATAAATATTTCACCCTTAGTTGTTGTTATTTTTAATATATTAATACCATTTGCAAACTTGGAAATATCCATTTGAGCAGTGTTGAAGGTAGCCATTTTATCTCCCATGGATGAATATAATTCAACCATGGTTATTTCATCTTGAGATTCAATATTTAAAAAAGTTGAACTGGGATTAGGGTATATTTTTATAGCATTTGTATGTAGATTATTATTAATTCCTATGGTGATGGAAGTATTCTCGATGATGCCCAATTTTTTTGTGCTAAGATTAAAATTAAACCCATACCAAAGAATATCAATATCGCTATCATTATCCATATCTGCCAAGTAAATAACATCAAATAGCTCGTTGTTGTTAATCAGTTGTTGGTTTTGAAAGGTACCGGTTCCATCGTTTGCTTGCCAATATAAAGCTCTATTGTTATTTATACTTGAATATACAGCATCAGTGAAAGCATCTGCATTCATATTTGCTACGGCAAAAGGTGGATTCTGAATGTTTGCCACATTAAAGATTGCGGACTGATTTAAAGTAAATGTTCCTCCACCTGTATTTCTATAAATATCATAATAGTTGGAGGAACTACTCGGAAAAATAATATCCATTTGCCCATCATTATCAATGTCGGTATGGGTAACAAATAAACAAAGATTAATATTCGATGTGTTGGGACTTGATAAACCACCCATAGTGTCGTTTAGAAACACTTGCGAACCATCCGATGAACACAAACCAATGTCAGGATAGTTGTCTCCGTTGAAATCGGCAACGGTCATGTTGTAAAATTCGGCATCGTCAAGCAGTACAATCCTACTGCCAAAAACACCCGAACCGTTGTTGAGATAAAGGGTAATCATTAAGTCGCTGTTTGCCACAATATCCTGATCGCCATCATTGTCAAAATCTGCAAAATAGGCTCGGTACGTAGCAACCGCTAATCCACTATCTATAACAGTTGGAGTTAAACCGTTGTTGTTAATCAGTACAACTTGGGAGTTATTACTATTTTTATTGGCCACTAACAAGTCCATTTTTGAGTCTCCATCTACATCGCCTATATCTATATAAAATGGTTTTGCAATAGTTGTTGTTAGGAATACAGGAGTAGAAAAGGTATTACTTCCCAAATTTCTATACCATTTTATAGAATCGGCATGGTATGATACTACAATGTCCTTCAAACCGTCATTATCAATATCAACTGCAACGATGTTTCTAATTTGGGCAGTGAAGCTGCTGTCAATAACTGTTGGGTTTCCAAATTGAGCACTTGCTTTAATTGAAAACAAAAAGATGGAAATATAAAGGATAAGTTTCTTCATAGTTGCGGGTTTATAAATATATCATAAGCATATTGAATATTTTATTTTGTATAATATTACTGCCTAATGGCAACTTGAATTTTTTTTACATTCTCTTACTCAAATTTATAAATAAATTTAGTAGCTTAATTGTAAACGGAGTAAATTTAATTTAGGCTTCATGCTAGGACATAGTTCCAAGCAGTTTTCTTTTAACTAGCCTGATGAGATAATATTTTTCTATGGTAATAGGAATTTGGTTGAGAGAGCACAGTGAGTGTGTTGATTTGTGCAAAGTTGACTATTCAAGTGCCTCATGCAATACTTGCTTTTATCAGAGTAGAGCCTAACACTACATTTTTTGTCTCTTCAAATTAAAACTAGATTGCAGCCTTTAATCAGGTCTGTTGAAGTGATAACCAAGAGTTTTTGTTTCCTATTATAATATCATTTTTCACTTGGAAAGTTACTTTTCCCACAATCATAGAAGCATGAAATATATATTAAAAGAGCCTTTAATGCCAAAGAAATAATACGTTTATATCTTTTCAGATTTAGTTAAACCCAGCAACAATATAAAAGAAGTTATTGCAATAAAGGTTAATCGGGCTAAGCTCAGTTTTATCCATAAACTACCCCTTTGCTGGAGGTCTAAGTCAACGGTTTCTGAATAAGGAGTTCCAATTATACTCTTAAGCTCAGGAACAAAATATATGAAAGTAATTCCTATTAAAATCATGTAAGTAACCATAGGAATAAGGATATACTTTCTTCTTTCTGTTTTCCAATTCAGCACTAATGTAATAAGAAACAGAATAATTGTAACAGGGTGAATCAAACTCCAGAATAAAGCCGGATTAAGGGCATAATTTCCCTGAAACATAATGAGCGATTGTGGTGGTTCTGAAAAAGCTACAGGCCATAACGCAATGTGCTCGTTTATACCTGCACCAATTATTAAACAATACGAAATGCAGGTTAAAGCATAGAATGTATTTTTACTATTCATTTCAGATATTTTTTTGTCAAAAATACCCTTGGTTTATTTATTTGAATTGTATTTAACGGACATGTTTGAAATAATGTCCTATAAGGTTACTTTTATGATGTTGATATTCTTTTGGAGTCAGGCTAGTAAACAATTTGAAAGTTTTTATAAAATGCGATTGGTCTGAAAATCCACATACGTATGCAATTTGCGTTAATGATAAATCAGAATAATGTATAAGTTGCAACGATTTCAAATATTTTAAATAAAGTAGAGTTTGTTCGGTATTCATTCCGGTTTGTTCATAAAATACCCTGGAAAGATGTCTTGGAGAATAGCACAACCATTCGGACAGGTTGGAAATAGAAAAATTATTTTTTGTGTTTAATGAAAACAAATTATTTAAAATTTGCTCACGCGCGGTCAGGCAAGTTATTCGTTTTGTTAGCCAATCTGAAAAAATTGTTATCCTGTCCTGAAACATTTTTTTCTCAGCTAACTGATGCCATAAGGAACAAAATGTATTATCTATAAGTGTTAAATCAATACATTGTCTTGCCAGCCTACCGGCCGGTACATGAAGGATTTGTTTTGTAGCTGTTGTTTGTAATACTATACCAAACAGAGACTGTTTCTCAGGTAAGTTTAATTCAATTTTACTGTTATGATACCCTTGTATAAAGCATTTTGGCATAAGGTACTTCTTGTTGTAAAGCAAGCCATGGAAAGTTGTTTCCGGTAAAAAATTGAAAACCATCTCAACAACCCCTTTGGGGATAATAATCTCTTGCCTGAAATTAGTGTTTTCCCTTATTGATTGCCAAAAGCATTTCACCACGTCATTTAGCGGTCGTTCGCATGGAATGTAAAATTGAACTCCCATTTATCCCAGCCTTTTGGGGTGAATTGTCTTAATTTTTACATCTTTACAAATTCTACTCTTCTATTGTTTGCTCTACCTTCTGCGGTTTTGTTGCTTTCTACAGGTTGTGATTCACCTTTGCCGTCAGTCATCAATTTAGCTCCATCAAGCTGAAAATTCTTTATTAAAAATGTTTTCACGGATTCTGCTCGCTTTATTGATAAAGTCAAATTATCAGCATCGTTTCCATCACTATCGGTATGCCCAATAATAACTACTTTGCCATCAGTTAATTTTATAACTTCTGCTGCTTGCTTTAAGGCCGGCCACGACTCCGGTTTAATAACAGTAGAGTTGTAGTTGAAATAAATTGCGTTAGTGACAAACTTATTTTTGTCGTCTATTTTTGTAACTGCAGGCTCAAACCTGGAAATCTTAAAGTTTGAGAAATATATTCCATCACCCCACATATTTGTTGCTAAAACCAAGGTATAATTAGTTTTAACCGGTAAGGCATTTGACAAATCAATGAATTTCTTTTCACCCACGTAAACTTTAACATGCGAACCATCTCTTGAAATTGAGATACGATGAGATTTCCCGACTTTCCACCCTTTCTTTATGTCTCTTCTATCTAAAACTCTTTCACCATCAAAATTTTCCTTGGTGGCTTGACAATATAAAAGCTCCTCTGAAGGATGGATATCTATTTGAACTTGCGGATTTTCATCAAAGGCTGTACTGTACTCGTTTTTAATTACTTTGTTCCCAACTATGGAAAGAATTAGTCCGCTTTCCATCTCACTCATTTTTCCTACATCTGCCCACATATCAAATTCAATAGTAAATTTTTCAGGAAGCTCCTTTAAATTAATAGGGTAGAAAACACCTCTTCTTGGCGTTTTAAACCAATTCCCATTTTCTCCTGAAATTTTCTTAATTTGAGGAGGCTCTACTTCTTCCGACTGGTCAAATTCAATAATTTTCCAATTGCTTAAATCGGTAGTGAAGTCATCATAAAAAATTGTTTTAGTTCCGGCAATAAAGTCAAAATTACTGTAGATTTTGTTTTCTGCACTATTAATGTCGTCTTCTTGAGCATATAGAGTTTGACCGACAGAAATGATACTTGCAAAGAGAAATACTAATTTTAATACTTTCATATTTTAATATATTTTATGTTGTTTGAAGTGAGTTAGTTTGGTAGTTAGTTTCATTGTTTACTTCGGTGCTGTTTAATTGCTTTTTCTCTTGTTTTTTTCGTCACTAAACTACTCATTTATTTTAAATTTTAACACTTTGGTTGGATAATTTTTCAAACAAAAATGTTCTTGCCAAATCTTATATCAGCCTTTAAAAGCATGTAATTTCCTTGCAGAATTGAAAAATTGAAATCAGGTTCTTTGTTGCACTTTTAAGCAGTATCTTGTCCTAAATATTGAGTCCTGAACGTTATACTCGGCTGAATAGTTGAATCTTAACTAGCGGTTATTCTTTACCTTTTTCATGATTGCTATAATATATTGTTTTTGGCTTTTTGTATAGATGCCCCTTTCTTTTAAAGGTATGTTTCAATGATGATGTTCATTTGTTTTCTATTTTTCTCTCATTAGTGTGAAAGATATCAATAATCTTATTTATGCAACGTAAATATAAATTCCAGCCCACCGGTTGTTCTGTTTTTGGCGGTGATGGTTCCTTTGTGGAATTGTATGGCATTTTTTACAATGGATAATCCAAGACCGCTGCCACCGGTGTCTCTTGTTCTGCCTTCCTGAATGCGATAAAAGCGTTCGAACAAACGATTCAGTTGTGCTTCGTTTGGTATGCCTGTGCCTGTATCGTAAAAAGAAAAATAATAAAATTCAGGGTCTTCATTAAAAACAGATAAGTTGATCTTGATATTTTCTCCTGCATAGCGTATGGAGTTTTCAATCAGGTTTCTGAAAATGGAATTCAGCAAACTTGCATTGCCCAGAATTGTAATGTTGTCGGGTAGCTGCCATTGCCATTGAATATTTTTTTGCTGCAAAGATTCACTTACTTCTGTTTTCAACTGCTCCAGTAAGGGTATCAGTTTTACGGCTTCCAAAGCAAAAGTATTTGGAGCTTCTTCCATTTTAGCAAGCAGGCTCATGTCTTTTATCATTTCAGAAAGCGTGAGTGTTTGTTGGTATGCCTGTGTAATAAAGTGCTGTTTCTTATCCTCAGGCAATGATTGTTCTAAAATGGTTTCTAAGTAAGCTCTGATACTTGTGATAGGTGTACGCAATTCGTGGGCAATGTTGCCTGTCATCTCCTGTTTAAGCTGTTTTGTTTTTTCGTGTTGGGTGATGTCGGTAAGGATAATTTCAAAACTCTTGTCATCAAAAACAGATGCTCGCAAGGAAAATATCTTTCCTTGTTTTTTTATTTGGGTTTCGAAATAATTTTCCTGAGGAGAGGATAAAAATTGATGTAAAGAAGTAAATATTTCATCATGTAAAATTACAGCAGGGTTATTTTGTGTTGTATCTGTAATTTGGTTGAGATGATGCATGAATAATCCATTGTGAAATTCTACCTGATGTGCAGCAGAGATAAAACAAATTCCTTCTTCAGATATTGAAATGTGTTGTAAGAGTTTTTGTTTTTCGAGCTGAAGATTTTTTTTGCCTTCTTCGGCTTGTCGGTAATTCTCCGAGATTTTTTTTCCTATTTCGCCAAGTTCGTCAGAGCTAAAATTTGCTGAGTGTGCAGAAGGTTGCAAAGCAAAGTCGCGCAGTTGTTGTATGGAAGAGCCAAACTGTTTTGTAATACGGTGAATTACCCATAAGGAAATTAAAAATAATGCTATTAATAAATACAAAAACAAATTGTCGGCTTTTAAAAACCGTTGCAACTGAATGTTGTAATGCAATGCTACGCGAATGTAGGTGTTACCGGACTTTTTTGCATAGTACAAATATGGCTGATGCGTGGATTCGGACTCACGAATGTAACTACCGGAGCCATTTTGTGATGCTAATTTTATTTCTTCGCGACCGGCATGATTATCCATTTTGGAATAATCTTCAACCATGTTGTCGTAACGTACATTACCCTTTGCATCAATAAGCGTAATTCTTAAATCAGCAGGTAACATTTGTCTGACATAAGCAACTGCTTTATCCGGCTTTAAAGTATCGCCTGAAATTGCTGCCTGAATAATATCTGTATATACATCTAACTTTTCCTTTAGAGCTTCCGTTTTGTAGTCTTTTTCCTGGGTCTGCTCTATAATGGCAATACCTACTGTAAAAACAGTAAAAAAAACAGCAAAGTAGATAAACAGCCGTTGTCGGAAACTTACTTTCATCATAACACGTCAGCATTAAAACGATAACCATATCCGGTGCGACTGGTTATGGCATCACTGTATTTACCCAGTTTTTTTCGTAAACGCACAATGTGAACATCAACGGTTCTCTCTGTAATATAGGGCGTTTCTTTCCAGATGGTATCAATGATTCTTTCTCTGGAAAACAAGGTGTCGGGTTTTTGTGCGAACAATGCCAACAGCTCAAATTCTGTTTTTGTAAGTGCAATTTTTTCACCTTGCAACAGCACTTCTTTTGTATTTAAGTTCAATGAGAGTGCACCAATAGTAAGCAGATTTTCAGTTGATTCCTCACCTGAAATATTGCCTGTACGTTTCAGAACAGCTTTTATTCTGGCAATCACTTCTTTAATAGAAAACGGTTTTGAAATATAGTCATCACCACCAACAGAAAAGCCGGTTAGCATGTCATTCTCAGTATCTTTAGCAGTTAAAAAAATGATAGGTACTGAAATCTTTTCTTTTCGCAGATGTTCTGCCAATTTATATCCCGACATTCCACCCATCATAACGTCCAATAATAGCAGTTGATACTCTCTGAGTGGTTTCTTCAACGCCTCCTCTGCAGAGTAAACACTATCTACCTGAAAGCCCTCACTCTTCAGGTTAAATTCCAGAATCTCTGAAATGTTTTTATCATCATCAACCAACAATATTTTATGCTGCATGAATATTTAAATTGGGATTACAATAATAAATAAAAATTACTCAGCATTGCCTCTATGTTTTAAAACTTTAGCTTCAACATAAAAAACAATCTCTTCCACAATATTACTGCAATGGTCGCCAATGCGTTCCATTTTACGAATGAGCAAAATAGTCTTTAACCCACATTGTATAGCTGAGGGATTCTGTAAAAGATAGGTTTCCAATCTGTGAAATGCCTTGTGATAAATTTCGTTTACCTCTTTATCTCTCATAAGGATTCTGCCTGATGACCGGGTGTTTTCAGAGCTTAAGGCTATAAAACTGTCTTCCATCATTTGCAGTAACAGGTTAAACATTTTTTCTAACTCCAGTTCTTCAATTAATTCATGATGCATAACCGAACAGTCTTTGTCTAAAACCTGACGGGCTATACCTTCGGCATAGTCACCAATGCGCTCAAGAGTGATGTTGATTTTTATCAAAGACAAAATCAATCTCAGGTCAACTGCAACAGGGTTGAATAATGCGATATAGTTTTCGCACGAGCGCTCTATTTTTAATTCAAAAGCATTGACACGCTTTTCCAACCGAACAACTTCCAGTGCCGGTTCTTCATTGTTGCCGATTAGTGCTTGCTTGGCTTTTTCAACCTGCGAAATTACCAATCGCCACATTTGGTTTATATCTTCTTTGAGCGTTAGAAGCTCTTGTTCGTTATGCTTCATTGTAGTATTCTGTTTTTGTATTTATCAATTTGTTCGTTTTTGCCAAAATGGAATCCGTTTGAAAAAAACGGGGAGGTTATAATTAAATCTGCTGTTGAGCGAGAGCATGCATAAATGATGTTGTACAACGTAGCTATTCGCAGCAGTGCTTTAATATCCACATCGTGTGGTTGCGGTTCCATGGCATCCCAAAAGAAGAACAATGCATCAATTTCGGCATTGCAAATAGCAGCACCTAATTGTTGGTCGCCACCGAGAGGTCCTGATTTAAGTTTGGTCATATTTAATCTAAATTCATCTCCATTTTCATCCATGCATTGTAGTAACATTTCTTCTACTAAATTTCCTGTTGTGCCTGTACAAACCAATTCATATTGTATGATTTCATTCCAATGGCATTTTACCCAATCCAATAATTCTTGTTTGCAATTATCATGGGCAACTAATGCAATTCTTTTAATTGTTTTCATATTCAATGTGTTTATCTTTTTTTTAAAGTTTTATCCAAATCTTCCTGTTATATAATTCTGTGTAGATTCTTTGTCGGGGTTTAAAAACATTTTTTTTGTATCGCTGTATTCAACCAATTCGCCATGCATAAAAAATCCGGTATTGTCGCTCACTCGTGCTGCCTGTTGCATGTTGTGGGTTACAATTACAATGGTGTATTGTTGTTTTAATTCATGTACAAGCTCTTCAATTTTTGAAGTAGAAATTGGATCCAAAGCAGAAGCAGGTTCATCCATTAATATTACGGATGGTGCAACTGCCAGAGCTCTTGCAATACACAAGCGTTGTTGTTGCCCGCCTGATAATTCATAGGCTGACTTATGCAATTTATCTTTCACTTCGTCCCAAAGTGCAGCACCTTTAAGCGATTCTTCTACCCGTTGTTGTATAAATTGTTTGTTGCCCATATCATTTACCCGTAAGCCATATGCTACGTTTTCAAATATGGATTTTGGAAAAGGATTCGGTTTTTGAAATACCATTCCTACGCGTTTTCTTAAAGCGTCAATATCAACTGATTTGTCGTAGATATTTTTTCCTTCAATCAAACATTCTCCATTCAACCGCGTGTTTTCAATCAAATCATTCATGCGATTAAACAAACGCAGAAATGTAGATTTGCCACAACCGGATGGTCCGATAAATGCAGTAACAGTGTTGGGTTTTATGGCAATGCTTATGTTTTTTAGTGCATGAAAATCGCCATAGTAAAAGTTTATATTTTTTGCTTCAATCATTGTTGTTTTCAGTTTTTATTTTGAGCGTTTCTTTTCTAATTTTCTTCTCATAAAAGATGCAAGCAAGTTCATTGTAAGAACAATCATAATTAGTACTAATGCAGTTCCATACGCCATTGGTCGCGATGCTTCCAAATCGGTGCCGCTGGTAGCCAATACATATAAATGATACGGCAATGCCATCGCCTGATCAAAAATTCCTGTTGGCAGTTGTGGAAGTAAATATGCTGCTACGGTAAATAAAATTGGTGCTGTTTCTCCCGATACTCTTCCAATAGATAAAATTAAACCTGTGATGATGTTGGGCATGGCAGCGGGTATTACTACTTTTTTTATGGTTTGTAATTTCGTTGCGCCTAATGCTAAGCTTGCTTCTCTATAGGTGTTGGGTACTGCTTTCAATGCTTCTTCAGTTGTTCGGATAATTACCGGTAATGCCAATAATCCCAAGGTTAGTGAGCCTGCAATGATTGAATCGCCAAAGTTGAGTTTGTTTACAAACAAAGCCATACCAAACAAACCAAATACAATAGAAGGTATGCTTGCAAGATTGTTTGTCATCATGCGAATGGTTTTTACAATCCATCCTTTACCTGCATATTCATGGGTGTATATGGCAGACATTACACCTAATGGAAATGCAAAAAGTAAACTTCCGATAATTAAATACAGTGTACCAACTATTGCAGGAAATATACCTCCGGTAGTCATTCCTTCATTTGGAAAAGCAGTTAAAAATTCCCAGTTAATTACACTTATTCCATTAACTATGATAAACCCTAGGATACTAATCAGTATGGCTACAACCAATACACCGAACAATTTAAAAATTATAAATGCTATTTGCTGACTAAGTTTCTTATTCATTCGGTTAATGTGTTTTATAGTTTTTCTTTTTTGAAATTATTTCGGCAGAAATGGAAATTATCATTGTGAATACAAACAGTATGCAGCCTAATAAAAACAACGCCTGATAATGCGCACCTCCGGCTGGTGCTTCGCCAAGTTCAGCTGCTATGGTAGCAGGAATAGTACGCACCGATTCCATCAATGAATGTGGCATTACAGCTGCATTTCCTGTTACCATCATTACTGCCATGGTTTCACCTATTGCTCTGCCAATGCCAAGTACAACCGCTGCTGATATTCCCGACTTTGCATAAGGAATTACCACTCTGTAAATTGTTTGCCATTGCGTAGCACCAAGTGCTAAACTTGCTTCGCGCATGGCTCTTGGTGTATTGCGTAAAGCGTCTTCAGCCACAGAAATTATTGTTGGCAATGCCATGATTGCTAACAGCAAGCTTCCGGTAAAAGCGGTTTCGCCTACAGGTAAGTTCAGTGTTTTTTGGACAATAGGAACCAATACTACCAATCCAAAGAAACCATACACAACTGATGGAATGCCCGCTAACAATTCAATTACAGGTTTCAATAACCTACGTTGTTTATCACTTGCCAATTCCGATAAATAAATGGCTACTCCTAAACCTAAAGGTAGTGCTATAATTAAAGCAACTATACTTACTAAGAGTGTGCCTAATACCAAAGGCAATACTCCAAATAGAGGAACCGGTGTGGCAGTAGGCAACCATTCTTTTCCCAAGAAGTATTCTTTTGGTTGAATGTTTTTCCCGGCTAATGCTTTTACTGCTGCTCCCTGTGGTGCATATTGTGTTGGAAGGAAAGCAAGAATGTTTTCCTCTTTGCTGATAATCTCGCCTAATTTAGCTGGAAGCAATTCATAATTTTCTCCTAATTCACTTTCAGGATAAATCTGAAATACGTCATCAATTCTGAATATTTTTATTTCTGAATTCTTACCACCCAACGCATTCCAGTTGGTTATTTCAGCATCAAATATGGCTTTGGTTTCCTCCGGTTGTAAGGTATTAACCGGATTACTGCTATTTACATACAATGCATACCCATGTTCAACCTGTGATGATTGAAATAATGCAGCACCTTCCGTAAAGAGGAAAAAAGTAATAAACAGAATAGCGATGCCTGTAACAGCACCGCTTATTGTTAAGAGTTTTTCAGTGATATTATCTAAAATGCGTCTGATGATTTTTCTTTTTTGCATTTTCAAAAATCAATTCCTCGTATTATTTAACACCGATGTAGCCAACTTCTTCAACAATTTTTTGTCCTTCAGACGAAAGACTAAAATCAATGAATTTTTTCACTAAAGATTCTGATTTAGTTAGGTAATAATAGAACAATGGTCTTACCACCGGATAGGTTTTGTTTTTTGCATTAGCAACGGATGGAGCAGTGAAGGTTTTTCCTTTGTTAAAGGAAACGGATACTGCCTGTACGGAACTATTTAAGTATGCTAATCCCACATAAGCAATGGCACCTTTGGTTTGGCTTACCGATTGAATGATGGAACCATTGGCAGGCATACTCATTATACCCGACATATAGTTTTTATTACTCAATACATGTTCTTTAAAAAATTCATACGTGCCTGATGAGGTTTCACGTGCATACGGAACAATTTTTATATCTTCTCCACCCACTTCTTTCCAGTTTTTGATTTTGCCTGTAAAAATTCCTTCCAGTTGTTCTTTGGTAAGTTTGTTTACTTTATTACTCGGATGCACAATTACTGCCAAAGCATCAATTGCTACAGTTATCTCTTTTACCGCTTTTCCACTTTCCTGTAATTTTTGTCTTTCCGAAAATTTAATTTTTCTGGATGCTTGTGCTATATCTGTTGTGCCTTCAATTAATGCTGAAATACCTACGCCTGAGCCTCCTCCGGTAACAGTAACTTTATTAGCACTGTTGGATTTCATAAATACTTGAGCTGCTTTTTCTGATATTGGTAAAACAGTTTCAGAACCTTTAATTTTTTGTGCTGTAGTTGTAAACGCCAAGCTGCACAGGGCTAAGCCTAATAAAATTTGTTTTTTCATTTGTTTGATAAATTTCTAATGCAAAGGTCGTTTTGCACTATTACAATAAATTTTAGATGATGTTACGTTTTGGTTACGTTTTTAATATTTGTATTGTAACCTTAATGTGAATACATTATCAGCAAGATCGTTGTTGTAACCTGCTAAATTGGACGAAGTTTCGTTTTTAATGTTGTCGTAATATGCCGTTAAGCGAAGGCTATTATTGATGCGCCACATTACACCTGCACCTACTGTACTATAGGCAATATCAGCTTTTCCTGTTCCATTTAAGCCAATATCATTTTTAGCAATTTTGGTATTGGGGTCATAATGATCATACTTTACTATTACGGAAAATGGTAGATTGCCTATGTCTTGAACAAAAGTTACATAATATCCGTTAAATTTTCTAATATAAGTATGGCTGGTAGGTAAAACGGAATAGTTTGGACTTTTAGAGCTGTTTTTATCACCCGGTTGTGTTCCGAAAAGATACTCGCTATAAATATTTGTCATACCAAGAATACTGGATGTTGCAAATTGAAAATCTACTCCAAAGTATTCTCTTTTTGCAAAATCACCGTAGTGTGCGGTATCTTTCTTACTTTCAAATTTTGACCCGTTCATTAAATAAACAGTGGATGACCCTTGATACACACCACCTAAATAATACGAAACACCACCACTTAAGTTTGTTTTTTCTTGGATATTACTATTAAAACTTAAATGACCAATAAAATCTTTTTTACTATCTAAATCTATATTTATAGTATTTCCTGCAATAAAACCTGCATCCAACTTTAATATACTCCAAGGTGAATTTTTGGGTGCTTGAAGTGCCAGCATTACACCCATATCTTTTTCATCAGGGAATAATGTAGTATTTACGGTTGCCCTTTCTGGTGATTCTCTTTTGGAAGATGAAAAAGGAACTTCAAATCCGAACATACGATCAAAAACACCGGCTCGTATCGAACTACTCCCAAACCAAGGGTCTTTTATTGAAATATAAACATCTCTTAACCTAATTTGTTTTTCTGTTATATCTAATTGAAAAACACCGGATGCTATACTTTTTTCATAAGTAATCTTTACTCGCCCACGTCTTACACCAAAGCGGCTAAAATCTTCATTTGTATTGCTGTTTGCTCCTCCAATTCTTAGTGAAGCATTTTTCTCTCCATATTGAAATTGCGAGTGAATGTATCCAGAAATTTTAAATTGTTTTAGTAATTTTAAATCACTTTCGTGTGATTGAATTTGTTGCTCCAATTGTTTAACTAATTCATTGGTTTCTTCTACTTGTTGTGCAAAGAGGTTGGTTGTCAATAAATTTGTGGAGCATAATAGAATAAATATTTTTTTCATTTTGTTTTAATTTACTTGGCGCAAAGCTATATGTACATTATTGTGAAGTTGTTTAAGAGGGGTTACAATATTGTTACAATTATGCTTTGATTTACTTTATAAGTTAGGTTTTGATTGTTGTATGTATAGTCAGTGGGATTCATCTGTATTCAGTAGAACTCATGTTGCTTGCCCTTTCAAAAGCAAGCATTTCATCACTTTTATCCTTGTTTTATTTATCTTTGCAGTCCTATTTGAGAAGCAATAAAATGGAACTTATACAAGTAGAAATGCACATAAGACTAAATATTTCTCTCATTAGTCTTAATCGCCCGAAAGAATTGAATGCACTCAATTGGCAGTTAATGCATGAAATTAAATATACAGTTGGAATTTGAAGAAGCAAGCAGTAATTATAAAAGAAACGCTATTTCTGCAGCTGTTGGATGGTTATTGACACTTATAAAAATTTTCAGCATTAGGGTTTAACTGAAAAAAGACTTTTCAAATAGAGTATAAACTGTCACACTTAGCAGCTTAGACGTCATTTTGTCAATCTGTCTGTTGGAGGGTCAGAAATTCTTTATTATTTTTATTGTTTTGGCGTTCAATCCATTATTAATACTTAAAAAATATATTCCTGATTTCAATTCTGTTAAGTCCATAGTTTGATTGTTACCAATCACCTGTGTTCGCATAATCGTTTGCCCTAAACTATTCAATAAAGTTAATTCATACAGCTTTGAGCCAAAGTTATCTAGGTGAATAATGTCCGAAAATGGATTGGGGTAAATTTTGAAGTCAGTGAGTTTTAAGTAATCAGCACTGAGAACAATGTTTACAAAGCAGCTTGAGTAATTTTGGTGTTGCCAAACTTGCTGATTATTGGAAAACGTACAAGTAACCAACATCGAGTCCGGCATTTCTGTGCTGAATTTAATTGGAAAGTTGGTAAACAATGGGCCGTGAATGCTTCCTATTCCTTCAATCCATATTTCGCTCAACAGGTCAAAAGCGTTAATCGTAGTTGGTTCGGCAAAATGAAACCGTTTGTAATACTGTCCGTTTATTTGAATACTGTCAATACTAACCACAGGGATTTTTTCCGGATATTGCCCATATAAATTAAACAATACGCTGTCTCCTGCACTAATATTAAAATCATACAAAGTATCGAGCTGGTTTGATGTGTCAAGAAATAACACCCTATTGTTTTCAGACCGAATTAGTCCTTTAAACATCAAGTTGTTTTGGAATAGAGAGTCACTTGCTGAAAATATTTTAAACCATATATTGCTATTTATAAGTGTGTCGCCTATAAAGCCGTAAACAGTTGTTGTAGTTGCCACAAAGTTTGGATTTTGTATATTGCCATTAGGATATGTTTTTGCAACATTCCATTTAGTATCCATATTTTCAAAATGATTTGTAATTTGCCCAAATATCAATATAGGTATGGTTAAGAATGTAAGTAAAAGACTTATTTTCATTGTTTTGCAATTAGGTTGTTAGAGCATCTGCCTGAAATTATATAACATTAAATTATATCAAATGTAAAATAATCAGTTCAAATCCACAATATCATTAGTTATTCATGTATAGGATATTAAGGGCTAATACACTTATAAACATAAAATGTGTCCGAATTAATTCGCCAATTTGAATTTTTCTGCATCATCTTTTATGCTTTTCAGTACTTACCATTTTTGGTTTTTTTCTCTATTTAATTAAAATCAAATGATTAACTTTGCAGTTTATACAAAAATTATGATTGGGTAATGAAAACCTATACTATTCTGAATAAACAGTTTTTGTTGTTATGGATATGTGTTTTTTTTACTCTCCATTTGCAGGCACAAGATTTAAACAGCTTGATGAATGATGCCGAAAAAAATGAGAGTGAAGAAAAAGAATTGGTAACAGCAACATTTAAAGGAACCCGTGTAATTAATTTACATACCATTGAAACCCAAGGACCCCGTGTGTTGGAATTTCGTATTTCACACCGCTTTGGCGATTTGGGTTCCGGAGGCATTAATGCCTTTGGTTTAGATGGGGGAGCCAGTATGCGTTTAGCTTTAGAGTACTGTGTTGATGGGCGATTTAATTTTGGATTGGGTCGTTCCAATATTGACAAAACGGTTGATGGATATTTAAAATACCGATTACTTCGCCAAACTACTAAAAACGAAATGCCTTTAAGTTTAACCCTTCTGGCGGCTTCTTATCTTAATACATCCAAAGACCCTAATACTGCTGTTACAGGGTATAATAAATTCGTACCGGCCTCTAATCGTTTAAGCTATTGTTTTCAGGCTATTATGGCACGCAGAATTAACGACTATGTTTCAGTACAAATAGCCCCCACCATGTTGCATTTTAATTTGGTACCACGCAAAGTTGATAAAAACGATATGTTTGCTTTAGCCTTTTCGGGACGTGTAAAAATTAATAACAGAACAGCTTTTACCTGCGAATATACACATCGTCTTACACTCGATTATGCCAATCAGAAAGATGCTGCGGGCAATCAACTCTATTACAATCCTTTTGCCTTTGGTGTTGATATTGAAACCGGAGGACACGTGTTTCAGATTCATTTCGCCAATTCACAGGGAATTATTGAGAACCAGTTTATACCATTTACTACTACTTCGTTTAAAAATTGGGGTATAAAATTAGGCTTCAATATTTCAAGAGTGTATAGCTTGTAAGTTAAAAATTTAATGCAAAACTTTAATAAATAACCCTATTAAAAATGAAAAATAAATTGATGGAACTTATGGCACCTGCCGGCTCATACGAAGCTATTGCAGCCGCCATTAATGCAGGAGCCGATTCAATATATTTTGGTGTAGAGCAATTAAATATGCGTACCAAATCAACGCATAATTTTACTTTGGATGATTTACCTAAGATTTCTGAAATTTGTAAAAGTAATCAGGTAAAAAGCTACCTAACCCTTAATACTATTGTATATGACCACGATATACAATTGCTGAAACGAATTATTGACAGCACCAAAGCTGCAGGAATTACGGCCATTATTGCCTCTGACCATGCCGTGATGAACTATTGCCGAAAAGCCGGTGTACCGGTACATATCTCTACACAGGCCAATATTACTAACATTGATACCGTAGAGTTTTACTCTGTATATGCTGATGTTATGGTTATGGCTCGCGAGTTAAGTTTACAACAAGTGCAATCAATACATCGCGAAATTCAAAGACGTGAAATTACAGGACCTTCAGGAGAATTAGTAAAGTTGGAAGTGTTTGGTCATGGCGCCTTGTGTATGGCTGTTTCGGGAAAGTGTTATTTGAGTTTGCACTCTAATTATTCTTCGGCCAACCGAGGAGCCTGTATTCAAAACTGCCGCAAAAGCTATATTGTTACCGATAAGGAAGATGGTGTTGAGTTTGAAGTGGATAACGAATACATAATGTCGGCCAAAGATTTGTGTACAATTGATTTCTTAGATAAAATCGTGGGTGCAGGTGTTTCCGTTCTTAAAGTTGAGGGTCGTGGTCGCAGTGCCGATTATGTTCATGTTACTATTCAATGTTATCGCGAAGCAATTGATGCGCTCGCCAATGGAACCTACTCAAAAGAAAAAATAGACCAATGGAAAGAAAGACTGAGTACGGTATTTAATCGCGGTTTCTGGGATGGTTATTATTTGGGTCGCAAAATGGGCGAGTGGAATGATGAAGCCGGATCAAAAGCTACCAAGCGTAAGGTATATATTGGTAAAGGTTTAAAATATTACGATCAGGCCGGAGTTGCCGAGTTCTTAATTGAAGCTCAAGGTTGTAAAGTGGGCGATGAGTTGCTTATTATTGGCCCTACTACGGGTGTTGTTGAAGCATCACTTCATGAAATGCGATGCGATGACCAAAGCGTAGATATTGTTAAACGCGGAAAAACCATTACTTTCCCTGTATCTACTAAAATCAGACCCAGTGATAAACTATATAAACTAGTTCCCGCAACATGATAAAAGTATTGCAACACCGGCATAAATGCATAGGGTGTAATGCTTGTGTAGAAGCCGATAAGTATCGTTGGAGAATTTCAAAAAAAGACGGTAAAAGCACCCTGATTGGGGCTACTGAAAAAAAAGGCTGGTATTCGGTAGTAGTTGAAGATGATGAAGCAGAAAAATTAGAAGCCGCCCGCGTACATTGCCCCGTAAACATTATTCGTTGGGAAAAAATATAACCCTGTTTTTAATTTTTAAGTCGTTTTGTCATACTTGTTTATTTGGCAATAAATTTGTATTTCTTATGGTAAAAAACAAACTATGATAGGAATTTATTTGATATTCGGATTTTTTGCCATAATCAGTTGGGTAATCAGCAATCGCCTTAAAAGTAAATTTGAAGCATACAGCCAAATACCATTAAGCAGCAATATGAGTGGGAGTGAGGTTGCAAAGAAAATGCTGAACGATGCCGGAATTTATGATGTAAAAATAATTTCAGTTGAGGGGCAACTGAGCGATCATTACAATCCCACCAATAAGACAGTAAATTTAAGCCATGATGTATTTTATGGACGTAGCATTGCTTCGGCTGCTGTAGCAGCACACGAGTGTGGGCATGCCGTTCAGCATGCGCGAGCTTATACTTGGCTCAACCTGCGAAGCCAGTTGGTTCCGGTACTTTCGGTAACTTCTAAATATATGCAGTGGATATTGTTGGCCGGTATTTTATTAATTAATCTCAGTCCAATACCGCTGGGGGTTGGAATAGTTTTGTTTTCACTTACAACTTTGTTCTCATTTATTACCTTGCCGGTTGAGTTTGATGCTTCAAACCGTGCTTTAAAATGGTTGCAAAGTTCAGGAGTGTCTAATAGTTCTAATCACGCTTACGCGCAAGATGCCCTAAAGTGGGCAGCCATGACTTATGTAGTTGCAGCATTAAGTTCCTTAGCCACCTTAATATATTATATCTTAATTTTTTTAGGAAATCAAAGGAGAAACAACTAACCCATTTACACTCAATTTAATACTTTGTAATTGCGGTTATTAATTTCAAATAAACTAACTGTTTGCAAAAAATATTTATTTATAAGCTAATTATTCTTTTTTAATAGAATTGATTAGTTATTTTTGCAGTCGTTATTTTAATATCTGCTCTATGCCAAATGCTAAATATATTTTTGTAACCGGAGGGGTTACATCTTCACTCGGAAAAGGTATTATTTCAGCATCGCTGGCTACATTACTGCAATCGCGTGGGTTTAAAGTAACTATCCAAAAGTTTGACCCTTATATTAATATTGATCCGGGAACATTAAACCCCTATGAGCATGGCGAGTGTTATGTTACTGATGATGGGGCCGAAACCGATTTAGATTTAGGACATTACGAACGTTTTTTAAATGTTCCTACCTCGCGTGCCAACAGTATTACTACAGGCCGCATATATAAGTCGGTAATTGATAAAGAACGACAAGGAGCATATTTAGGAAAAACCGTTCAGGTTATTCCGCATATTACCGATGAAATTAAAAACAGTATCAAGCTTCTAGCCAAAAACAAGGCTTTTGATTTCGTGATTACCGAAATTGGCGGTACTGTGGGCGATATTGAGTCCTTACCTTATATTGAAGCCGTTAGGCAAATGAAATGGGAGTTAGGGAAAAATTGTTTGGTAGTGCATCTTACCCTTATACCATATTTGGCTGCTGCCGGGGAGCTAAAAACCAAACCCACGCAACACTCGGTAAAAGCTTTACTTGAATACGGAATACAACCCGATATTTTGGTTTGTCGCACGGAGCATACCTTAAATAAAGAGTTGAAAAAGAAAATAGCTTTATTCTGTAATGTTGAAATTAGTGCGGTGGTTGAAAGTATTGATGCTTCAACCATTTATGAAGTTCCTTTCTTGATGAAAGAAGAAAAACTAGATGAGGTGGTTTTACGCAAATTAAGCATTGATACCGACCAAAAACATGATTTAACGGCTTGGAGCAAATTTCTGAGAAAATTTAAAAACCCCACCAAAGAAGTAAATATTGCATTGGTTGGAAAATATACGGAATTAAAAGATGCTTATCTTTCCATTGCTGAGGCATTTAAACATGCCGGAGTAGCTAACGATACACGGGTAAATCTTAACTGGATACATTCAGAAGGAATTAATGATGATAATGTTGCAGAGAAAGTTCAAGACATGAGTGCGGTACTTGTGGCTCCAGGCTTTGGAGAGCGCGGAGTAGAAGGAAAAATTGCTACTATTAAGTATGTACGCGAAAATAATATTCCGTTTTTTGGTATTTGTTTGGGAATGCAATGTGCAGTTATTGAGTTTTCACGAAATGTATTAAAATTAAAAAATGCCAATAGCACCGAAATAAATGTTGATACACCTCACCCCGTGATTGATATTATGGACGAGCAAAAAAAGGTAACTATGAAAGGCGGAACTATGCGCTTAGGGGCATATTCATGCCAATTAAGCAAAGATTCCTTAGCGTATAAAATTTACCAGTCAGATACAATTCAAGAACGTCACCGTCATCGTTTTGAGTTTAATAATAAATACTTGGATAAATTTGTAAATGCCGGAATGATTAACACCGGAATGAATCAGAAAACTAATCTGGTTGAGATTATTGAAATACCTAGTCATCCATTTTTTATAGGCGTTCAGTTTCACCCTGAATACAAAAGTACTGTGGCACAGCCGCATCCCTTATTTGTCAGTTTTGTGGCTGCAGCTCTTAAACATCAGAAATCTAAATAGTTAAAGTATTATAAGCCCCTCTGTGTCTTTATTTTTTATTAAAGATATAACTTATATTTGTACTTATGTCCCGTATAATGTGTTTTGATTATGGAACCAAAAGGGTTGGAATAGCCGTATCAGACCCCATGCAAATGATTGCCGGGGCTTTGTGTACTTTGCATCCTGATAAAGTTTTAGATTTTATAATTGATTACAAACGTTCTGAAACCATTTCGTGCTTTGTGGTTGGATTGCCCAAAAACCTTGATAATTCTATTAATGAAGTAGAAAGATATATAAAAGGTTTTATCAAGAAACTAAATCAAAACTTTCCTAACATACCTGTTGAACGCATAGATGAACGGTTTACATCGGTAATGGCTCAAAAAAGTATGGTTATGGGGGGAATAAAAAAAAGCCAAAGACAAGAAAAAGGAAATACCGATCAGATTAGTGCAACCATTCTATTACAAGATTATTTAAGAAAGAAAATATAAAAATTATGATATTACCAATTGTCGCTTACGGAGACCCTGTTTTACGAAAAAAAGGAGTTGATATTGACCAAGATTATAAAGATTTAAAGCAGTTGATTGACAATATGTTTGAAACCATGTATCATGCCAATGGTGTGGGATTGGCCGCACCTCAAATTGGCAAATCAATACGTTTGTTTATTGTTGATGCTGCCCCTTTTGAAGATAAAGAACCTGAACTTAAAGATTTTGTTCAGGTATTTATAAATCCTGAAATTGTTGAACAAAGCGGAGAAGAATGGGCTTTCAACGAAGGCTGCCTGAGTATTCCCGGCATTCGCGAAGATGTTATGCGTAAGCCTACCATTTTGGTTAGATATTATGACGAAAATTTTGAATATTATGAAGAAGAATTTTCAGGATTGGCAGCACGTGTAATTCAACATGAGTATGATCATATAGAAGGAATATTGTTTACCGACCGTATTAACGCTTTAAAACGAACCTTACTGAAAGGAAAGCTAAACGATATAAGCAAAGGAAAAGTTGATGTAGATTATAAAATGAAATTTCCAAAGAAGTAAATTAATTAATGAAACGAATAATAATTATTTCAATTATAGCATGTGCTGTGGCTCTTCTTATGAGTTCGTGTGGTAATTCTAAGAAAAGTGAGGTAGGAGGAAAAGAGTTTTATCAGAAACAAATAGATTCGGTTGAAACTCAGTTGTATGGCAATAAAAAATTTGCTATTGATCATGCCACAGCTATGTTTGCCATTAAGTGTTATGAAGAGTTTGCCTCATACTTTCCTGACGATGCAAAATCGGCCGATTATTTATTGAAAGCGGCTGACATTTCGCAAGGGTTAGGCTCGTATGATGCTGCACTGAATTACCTAAATAAGTTAACAACCAAGTACCCCAATTATAAAAACAAAGCCTGGGCAATACTTATGAAAGCCATTATTTATGGAGACGTAAAAGGAGATACTGCACAAGCGCGTATTTATTATAATGAAGTAATAACCCAATACCCCGAAAGTGAGCTAGCTAAGGATGCTGAAGCCAGTATAAAAAATTTGGGAAAAAGTCCCGAAGAGCTTATCAGAAGTTTTGAAGAAAATCAGTCAAAAGCTAATTAAACCGGTGTTTGCATAACATGAAAGTAAAAAAAAAACTACCTTTAATAGAAGCTATTGAAATTGTAGATATTGGTTCTGAGGGGCAAGCTGTTGCCAAGTATAACGATTGGGTTATATTTGTAAAAGGCGGTGTGCCCGGAGACGTATGCGATATACAAATAACACGAAGAAAAAATAAATATGCTGAAGGCTTTATTACGCGTCTTGTCAAACAATCTGACAAAAGAACACAACCCTTTTGCTCACATTTTGGTACTTGTGGAGGGTGTAAATGGCAGCATTTAGATTATCGCTGGCAGTTGTTCTACAAGCAAAAACAAGTGGAAGATGCTTTAAAACGAATTGCCAAAATTCCGTACCCCGAGTTGTTGCCTATTATTTCATCTGAGCATACAACTTTTTATCGTAACAAACTGGAATATACCTTTAGCAATAAAAAATGGCTTAATAAAGATGATTTTATTAAAGCAGTTGAAAATAATGAAAACAAAACCCAAGCTTTTACCGATAGCAAAGGTGTTTCAAATGCCTTAGGATTTCATATTCCGGGAATGTTTGATAAGGTACTTGATATTGATAAATGTTGGTTGCAGCATAACATTAGCAATGAAATAAGAAATTCAGTTAAAGATTTTTGCAATAAACAGCATTATCCTTTTTTTGATATTAAACAGCAAAATGGGTTTATGCGCAATTTAATTGTTCGTAACAGCAGCATAGGGGAGTTAATGGTTATTGTAGTGTTTCATAAAAATGATGAAACAAAAATCAATAAACTGATGGGCTTTTTAGCCGAACAATTTCCTCAAATAAACTCATTGAACTATGTTGTTAACCCTAAACGTAATGATACCATAAACGATTTAGAGGTAATTACCTACAAAGGAAGCAGTTATATTGTAGAAGAAATGGATGGTTTGAAGTTTATGGTAAGTCCTAAATCGTTTTATCAAACCAACCCAAAACAGGCTATGGTCTTGTATAAGGTGGCCAAAGATTTTGCCAATATTAAAAGAAACCAAACCGTGTATGATTTATATACAGGAACCGGCACTATAGCCAACTATGTGGCACTACACGCCAACAAAGTAATAGGTATTGAGTATATTGAAGAAGCCATTCATGATGCACAAAGAAACTCAAGCCTTAATCATATATCAAATACTGCTTTTTTTGCAGGCGATATGAAAGAGGTGCTGACACCCGAATTTATAGCACAACATGGCAAAGCCGATGTAATTATAACCGACCCGCCACGTGCCGGAATGCATATTGATGTGGTGCAAAGAATTATGGAAATGAAACCGAAAACGGTGGTATATGTAAGTTGCAATCCGGCAACACAAGCACGCGATATTGCCTTCATGGCATCTCTCTATAAAGTTACTGCAGTGCAGCCTGTTGATATGTTTCCACACACTCATCATGTAGAATGTGTAATAAAGTTAGAATTAATGTAATACCGTGTAAAGTCATGATAAAAACCGATAAAAAATTTTGGGAATCTCGTTGGGAAAATAAACAAACGGGATGGGATGCCGGGCAAATTACCACACCACTCAAAGAATACTTTGACCAATTAAAAGACAAAAGTATAAAAATACTAATTCCGGGTTGTGGTAATGCCTACGAGGCCGAGTACTTATATAAATTAGGGTTTAATAATGTATATATTATTGATATTGCTCAGCAGGCCTTAGATAATTTTAAACTGCGTGTCTCCGATTTTCCTGAGGAGCATTTAATATGTGACGATTTTTTTAATCATGAAGCACAGTATGATTTAATTGTAGAGCAAACTTTCTTTTGTGCTTTAAATCCGTCCTTGCGTGGCCAATATGCCCAAAAAGTACATAGCTTATTAAAGCCTCAAGGAAAGCTCATGGGTTTACTTTTTAATATTCCGTTAAACAGCACCGAGCCTCCATTCGGTGGCCATAAAGATGAATATATTAAATACTTTGAGCCTTATTTTAATTTTAAATACTTTGAAATATGCTATAATTCCATAAAGCCAAGAGCCAATAACGAACTATTTATCTTATTCACAAAGAAAGCATAATGATTATTTTTCTATACCTTTGTACCAATATTGAGTTATGGAACAAAGTACCTCTCGCGAAAAAATATTAAAGAAAGTACGCAATGCCTTGATGAATAAGTCGCCCAAAGACACTGTGGCTAATATTGACTTTGAATCTGAAGTTTTTGCCAAGGCCGTAGATGATCTTGAACTGGTATTTGCTCAAAATTTTACCGAAGCAGGTGGGCGTTTTATTTTTTGCGAAAATAATGTAGTTCTGATTGAAACAATTGAAGAATTTGCTAATAACATTGACTTGCCTGGCAATATTGTTTGTCAGGAACCAATTATTCAAGAATTATTACAAGTTGCTGAAACTAAGTTTCAAACGGAGTTTACCGATAGTACACCCATTGTAATAAGTAGTTGTGAGCAGTTAGTTGCGCGTACCGGAAGTGTAATGGTTTCGTCAAAACAAGGAACCGAAAAAAGGGCTTTATTAAATGCTCCTTTTTTAATTGTAATAGCTTCAACTAATCAGTTGGTGGGAGACACCAAACAAGCATTAATTGAAGTACGTAAAAGATATAATGGTACTTTCCCCAATATGTTATCTATTATCACTAATCCTATTGACACCGAGAATAAGCTGAATAATAATAAACAAAATATTTTGGTATTGCTAATAGATGCACAAGATTAATTAACCCCTTTACTAATACTTATGAGCTATGGAAAATTGGACTAAGGTATATGAAACTGATGATTTGCAGAATGCAGAATTGCTTAAGTCTGTACTGTTAAATGAGGGTATAGAAGCTGTTACACTAAATCAAAAGGACAGTAGTTATGTGGTTTATGGAACTATCTCTATATATGTTCCTAATGAAATGGCAGAACAAGCCAATAATATTATTAAATCACAATTAAGCAGTGAGTAATTTTTGGCAAAGAGCCGTTACCGGCACTGTCTATGTTGCTGTGCTTGTTGGGATGACCTATTTTCATCCCTTGTCTTTGGGTATTCTCTTCCTTGTTGTAACTATTTTAGGGTGCAATGAGTTTTTTAATATAGCTATAAAAGGGAATAACACGCCCCAAAAAATAATGGGCACTTTATTGGCATCATGGTCATTTGTTTTGAGCTTTATGTATGTGTTTTATGAACTCCCCCCCAAGTTCATGATGCTTATTATTGTAATGATATGCCTTGTATTTATTGGAGAATTATATCGTAAAAAAAACAATCCTTTCAGGCAAATAGCCTTTACCTTAACCGGGGCTATATGGGTGGGTTTACCCATGAGCCTGATTCCGTTTTTGGTAAATTATCAAAATCAGTTTCATCCCGAGATTTTGTTGGGGTGCTTTTATTTAGTATGGGCTAATGATACAGGAGCTTATTTACTGGGAAGCAAAATAGGAAAACGTAAATTATTTGAACGTATTTCGCCTAAAAAAACATGGGAAGGTGCATTGGGAGGCGCTCTTCTGGCAATGGCTATAAGCTATCCCATAGCTCATTTTTATACCGTGTTTTCATTTACCCACTGGTGTATAATAGGATTAATTGTGGCGGTTATTGGCAATTATGGAGACTTAATTGAGTCACTTTATAAAAGAAGTAAAAATATTAAAGACTCCGGAACTCTATTGCCCGGTCATGGAGGAATCTTAGACCGTATTGATAGCTTACTGATGGTTATTCCGTTTGTTACTGTTTATGTTTATTTATTCATTTAGTTTAACTGTTAAATTCTTAATTATTACATCAATATTTAAGAGATATAACATTATTAAGCCCTTAAATTTATTATCTTTGATAAAAGTAAAAAAATAACTATGTTCAAACGGTTGATATTAATATTTACATTGGTATTTTTCATGGCAATTCCATCGTTTGCGTCTTTTTTATTGATACCCATGGATAATACCCAGAAGAATCATTTAAAAGCTTATGGTATTGCATACTGGGTATTAAAAAATGATGCAGAGTTAAGCTGGCTACTTAATTATCGTGGTGGTAGCTTTATGATGAAAAATATGAAATCTGTTGAAAACGAATGTTTAATCAGAGGTGTTTCATATGAAATTATTGCCGATTCAAAAGCCACTGCAATTCTACAGGAAATATCCAATCCTGAGGTGAATATGGACGAAATAAAACTTGAAAAAGCACCACGTGTGGCGGTATATTCACCTAAAAATAAATTGCCTTGGGATGATGCAGTTACAATGGCATTGACCTATGCCGAAATTCCATACGATGTAGTTTATGATGAAGAGGTGATTATAGGTAAATTGCCTATGTATGATTGGCTGCACCTGCATCATGAAGATTTTACTGGACAGTATGGTAGATTTTACGCTATGTATCGCAATGCAGCATGGTATCAAGAAGAGCAAAGAACAAGTGAAGCCAGAGCTCAAAAATTAGGATTTAAAAAAGTATCACAGTTGAAATTGGCTGTAGCTCAAAAAATTCGTGATTTTACTGCGGGTGGAGGTTTTTTATTTGCAATGTGCTCAGCTACCGACTCGTATGATATTGCTTTAGCTTGCGAAGGTTTAGACATATGTGAAAGCATGTTTGACGGAGATGGTACTACCCCTAATTACAATAGTAAAATTGATTATTCAAAAGGTTTTGCATTTACTAATTATACATTAAAGACAAATCCTATGGAATACGAGTTTAGTAATATTGATATTAAAGTGCCGCGTGCAATACCGCAAAAAAACGACTTATTTGTACTTTTTGACTTTAGTGCCAAATGGGATCCTGTGCCGAGCATGCTGTGTCAAAATCACGAAAATATTATTAAAGGTTTTATGGGGCAAACAACAGCCTTTAATAAAAACTATATTAAACCGGGAGTGTTAATTATGGGCGACAATAAGTCGATGAATGAGGCACGCTACATACATGGCGAGTACGGTAAAGGTACTTGGACTTTTTATGGCGGTCACGACCCCGAAGATTATCAACACTTTGTGGGCGACCCGCAAACTGATTTAAGTTTACATCCTAACTCTCCGGGGTATCGTTTAATCTTGAATAATATTCTTTTTCCAGCGGCTAAAAAGAAAAAACAAAAAACATAATTATTATCTGTACAGAAAAATGTGAATTTGTTTCAGAGATTCCCTAAGCATATTATGTTTAAAATTAAAATAACTGTATTCTTTACAGCTATTATAATTTTAGCCCTAAAGTTTATATTTCCGGAAAGTAATATCTTGTCATGGGACGTATTTGGTTATTATTTGTATTTGCCCGCTCGATTTATCTATCACGACCCCTATCTTACCCGGCATAATTGGCTAAATGATATTGTTGAACAATATCAAAGCACCGCCACACTTTATCAATTATACGATATACCCGATACCGCAAACCGTGTTATTAAATATAGTATGGGTATGTCGTATCTTTACGCTCCTTTTTTCTTCTTAGCTCATTGGTTAGCTCCTTTTTTTCATTATCCGCAAGATGGCTATAGTGGCATATATGCCTTGTCTATTGAATACGGAATGTTGTTTTACAGCTTTATTGGCTTATATTATTTACTCAAAATATTGTATTCATATTTTAATAGTATAACCGCAAATATTGCTTTTATTCTCATTGTTTTTGGAACAAATTATATTCAACTTACTGTTCAATATTCCTTACTTACCCATGTTCCTTTGTTTACTTTATATTGCTTATTGATATATTTCACTATACAATGGGATAGGTATAAACAATGGACTGACTTTTATAAACTAACTTTGCTTTGCGGGCTTATTACCATTATCAGACCAAACGAAATAGTATGTGTTTTTATTCCGCTGCTTTGGAACAACATTTCAATGGAAAGTTTTAAAAATAAATGGCAATGGATAAACGCTTCATATTTAAAATTAACTGGTAGCTTATTGCTTTTTTGTATTCCCATTGCAGGACAGTTGTTATATTGGAAAGCCACTACCGGACAATGGTTTTTTTATAGTTATTTGAACCCCGGTGAAGGACTTGATTTTCTTAGCCCGCATACCCTTCCTTTCTTATTCAGCTTTCGCAAAGGGTGGTTGGTATATAGCCCTGTTGTTATTGTTGCCATCATTGGTGTTTTTATAATAGCTCGAAAGAATAAAGCTATTTTTCCGGCAACAGCAGTAGTGCTTGGTCTTTCTGTGTACCTTGTATCTTGCTGGTCGTGTTGGTGGTATGCCGGTGGGAGTTACAGTCAGCGTGCTATACTGTCAACTTATCCGTTATTAGCTATAGGGTTAGGTTATGCCATTGATGCCATACCTTCAAGAATTAAATTTGCTTTTTATGCTTTATTGTTGTTTTTATTGACTTTAAACCTGTTTCAAGCATGGCAGTTTAAACAAGATATAATAGATCATGAGCGAATGACTTATCAGTATTATAAAAAAATTTGGTTTAAAACCGAAAGACCGGAAAATGCTGAAAGCCTATTGTTGGTTAATAGAGGAGTTGATTTTAACGAAAGCATTACTGATATTGATAGGTATGATGAGAAGCGAGTTGTAAACAATAAATTTAATTCAGTAATTCCCGGCAAAGAGTATATTTTTTGCGATACATTAGGCTTTGATGACCATAGTTCGGTGTGGATGCAGCAAGGTCAAAACGAGTTTGTTGACGCCTTTGCCTCAACCTACAAAGCTGTAACCAATTCTGACCACTTCTGGATTAAAGTTTCAATTTATTTTTTTATTCCGCCAGGACAACAAGCTAAAAGTCCTAATATAGTGACGGTATTCAATCATAATAATCAACCCTATAAATATCGCAATATACACTTGCCTGATGATTCAATTAAAATAAATCAATGGAATTATTTAGAATATTACTATTTGAGCCCTGAAGTGCGCACGGTTAACGATGATTTTAAAGTATATATTTGGCATCCTAATGCCAATAAAGTTTTTATTGATAATTTAGCGGTATCTTTTCTAACTCCTAAAAAGGATGAATAAGTTAATTGTATTTTTTGTAACCATACTTTTGTGCTCGGATACTGTACAGGCGCAACTCAACAATTTTCAAATTTGGCAGGCCGATATTCGCATTAAGGATGGGGCAGTATATTTTGGTCAGGCTCAAAAAATAGGTAATCTTAAAGGCTATAATAATCAGCCTGCCTTTGTTAATGATAGTATTTTATTGTTTAGCCATGCCGATGGAGCAAGCCAATCAGATATTTATCAATATAGAACTAAAAGCCGAACTTTTCAAAACCTTACCAAGAGTGCAATGAGCGAGTTTTCACCAAAATTGCTTCCCAATAATGATGGTTTTTCGGTAGTAGCAGTTGAACAAGATTCTACCCAAAGAATATGGTCTTATAATTTGGAAGGAGGGAATGAAAAAAATATTATCCCTCAGTTCGACTCGGTAGGGTACTATTGCTGGCTTGGCGATACTGCCATAGCAGCCTTTGTATTAACCGAACCATCCACGCTTCAAATATATTCCATCAAGAATAATCAAGTAAGAACACTAGCCCATAATATTGGTCGCTGTTTACAAGTTTCGTCTTATAACAACTTATATTTTTCTTTTATTGATAGTTACTCAACCCGTTGGCTATGCCGTATAGAGCATGATGGAACTATTACCAAACTCATTGAATTTTTAAGCGGTGTTGAAGACTTTGTGGTAAGTAATAACAATACTATTTTTTGTGCTCAAAACGGTATCTTGTTTTATACCGACCTTAATTTCAATCAAGGGTGGCGTATGTGTGCCAACTTTGAGTCGGTAGGAATAAAGCATATCAGCAGGTTAGCGTTAAATCCTTCAAATAAGTTAATAGTTTTTGTCAATAGCGAAGATTAAATACCATTAATCTTCATAACTTACTTCGGTTTCTTCTTCAATCATACTGATATAGCTGCGATATCTGGTAAAAGGTATTTTATTTTCCTTTACCGCCTGTTTTACTGCACATCCGGGTTCTTGTAAATGCAAGCAATTGTCAAAACGACACTGATTTAATAAATCTCTCATTTCAGGAAAATAATGGCTTAACTCGTATTTATCCATATTGATTAAACCAAACTCGCGTATGCCGGGCGAATCAATGATAAAAGTATTATCATCTAAAGGATGCATTTCGGCAAAAGTGGTGGTATGCCTTCCTTGTAAATGTACTGTTGATATTTCGGAAGTTTTAATATTAAGGTCAGGGTTTAAGCTATTGATTAATGTTGACTTTCCGGTGCCTGAATGTCCAATGAGCAAGGTTATTTTGTTCTTCAGGAGGCTTTTAAATTGTTCTGTGTCATTTTTTTCTAAGGCTGTGATAGAGTATGTATTATAGCCTGCCGCTTGGTAAACATTTTTAATTTCGCTGGCCAATGTTTGATCTTCATCATTCCAGGTGTCGCGCTTGTTAAAGATTATAGATGCAGGTATTCCGTAAGCCTCGGCAGTAACCAACATACGGTCAATAAAACCATAAGGAGTACGCGGGTTTTTAATAGTAATAATGATAAAAACACGATCAATATTTGCCGCCAGAATATGTAATTTTTTGGATAGATTAATACTTTTACGAACAATAAAATTTTTCCGATCTTCAATATCCACAATAATTCCGTTATCGGTATTATTTTCATACTCTATATGTACTATATCGCCAACGGCTACCGGATTGGTACTTCTTACACCCTTAAGCCGCAAATTGCCTTTAATGCGGCATTCCAGAATACTTGAGTTGTTGAGTTTTACCCTATACCAACTTCCGGTTGATTTTATAACTCTACCTTTTATGATTTTACCTGACATACCCACGAAATTAAACAAATTGCCCGAGTAATTTATAATCAAATACAGAATTGTGTCGGGTTAATAATATTTTTAACTATTATTTCGTTAACACCATATAATATCCTTTGCAGTAATTATCTTTGTTTTAATGTTAACCGATAAACCTTTTGGAATAAGAACTCGTTATGCTTTGCTCGGCTTAGGGCTTTCGCTGGTACTGAGCCTGCTACTTAGCTTTTTTATTCCTTATGCTGAATCGAAGAAAATGCATATTTCTGATTTTCAGAAAAAACTACATGAGAAAGAGGAAATTACTGAAAAATTAATATCGCAGGTAAAAGAGGAGATTCAAACATCAGACTATACAGACTTATTTGCTAAGCATCAAAAAAATTATAGCACACTGTACCGTAAACAGGGAGTGGTTTTAATGATATATGAGAATGATACTCTTAAATTTTGGACAGACAACCATATCCCCGTTGAGAATCATCTATTAAATATTTGTTTAGACAACAATATAGTAAAACTAATCAATGGTTGGTATGAGGTCCGGAAAAGTACCTTAAATAGCAAAATTATTATTGGATTGATTTTAATAAAGAATGATTATTCATTTAATAATGAGTACTTAAGTAATGACTTTGCGGTAGGTTTTCATTTACCACAATCAACACAAATTATGGAAAACAAGCCTAATGAGGGCATACCTATATTTAATAAGGAGAATAAATATTTATTCTCGTTTGATAAGGTTGAACATGAACCGCATTTGTGGTTAGAGCATTTATTAATTATTAGTTTACTATGTAGTCTTGTTTTTTTCTGGATATCATTAGAAAAATTGTGTTTCAGAATTTTTCATCGCTTAGGATTCTATACTTATTACATTGCATTTGGAGCATTACTGGCTTTGTTTCAGTTATTAATGATTAAGAATAGGTTTCCGCAATTATTATATAATACCGAATTATTCAGTCCTTCAATATATGCACATACAACTTTTATTCCTTCATTAGGGGATTTACTTTTTCTAGTAATACTTCTATCTGCCTATTTGTATGGTTTTTATGTTTATGCAAAAAGTAGTCATAAAATTAATATAAATGGTTTTGTGGTTATTATACTGCATGTTCTTGCCTCTGCACTCATTGCAGCATTAAGCATTAATGTTTCTATAAGTTTAGTGGGCGATTCAAAAATTAATCTTAATATCAACAATCTTATATCACTTAACCGATACAGCTATTTGGCATATATATGTATGGGATTGTTGTTTACTGCTTTTTATTTTTCTGTTCAGATATTAATAATACGGTTAAAAGATTATCAAGTAAGCAATGCCAAAGCTTTGTTGTTATGGCTAAGTATTATGCCTTTAATAGCTGTGTATTTTAATATTGAAGGCTACTTTATTTTTCTTCCTTTATTTTGGTTTGCCATTCAATTATTTCTTTATCAGATATCTTTTATTCGCTATTATACCGCCTATGTCATTACTTTTATTATTATGGTTAGTCTTATTACCAGCCTATTGGTTAGAAATGAAATTAACCATAACAATGAGATTAAAATAAAGGCCTTAGCAGAAAATTTAGCCATTGAACGAGATCCAATTGCCGAGTATTTATCTATTGATATCAGTCATAAAATTGTTAACGATTCTGTTCTTATAAACTCCCTGATTACAAACGTTCCGGGAGATAATGTTTTCTTGAAAATATTGAAAGAAAAATATTTTAATGGCTATTGGGAAAAATTTGATATTCAATTTTATGCCTACGATTCATTATGTAATCCTATCAATAAATCGCCCGGTGCAGTTTTTGATAAATACAGTTTCTTTGAAGATTTATTTAAGGATAGAAAAAATAATAACTTTTGTTACCTCCCCACCGAAAAAAGTTCTAAGTCGGGTTTTCTGCTTAAGTACGATTTATATAAGAAATCAAAAAACAGTAAAAAATTTGTAGCCCATGTTTTTATTGAGGCCGATTCCAAATATCTTTCTGATGAAATTGGTTTTCCGCGATTATTACTTGATAATACGGTTGACAACCAGCATGAGTTTAGTGAATTATCTTTTGCCATCTATCGTAATAATTTGTTGAGCAAGCATCATGGTAAGTTTATTTATAACACAAACCTCTCGTTTTATAATAGCCTGTTACAGCACAATAATACCGACTTCATATACTTTAACGGGTATAAGCATTATATTATGAATGCCGGAAGTAATGTGTATGTTGTGAGCATTAAAAACGAAAATTGGGTTAGCACCCTTACCTTTTTCTCCTATCTGTTTACTATTTTTTCTTTGTTGTTTTTACTGCTTGTATTTATCATTAACCCTGCCCGATTTGATATTTTAAAAACATTTACTCTACGCAACCGCATACAATTATTACCCATAGCTATGGTGTTAATAGCCTTAATATTGTTTGGCTCCGGAACGGTTTACTTTATTATTAAACAGTATGAACAAAAAAATGCCGAAAATCTTACCGAAAGACTTCAGTCTGTTTTGCGTGAAGTTGAATACCGCTTGGGAAGTGAAAAAAACATTTCGTTTTCCTCGCCAGAATACTTAACCTATATTTTAGCCCGATTCTCCAATGTATTTATTGCAGACATAAATCTTTATGACAACAATGGTAATTTAATCGCTTCATCAAAACCCAAGATAATTGAAGAAGGTTTGATTTCAGAAAAAATGAACTCTGAGGCTTATTTACAAATGGTAATCAACAAACAGGCGCAATTTATCAATAACGAGCAAATTGGAAGTTTGAATTATTTATCGGCATATATTCCCTTTATCAATGAAGATAATCAATTGCTTGGTTATTTAAACATCCCGTATTTTGGCAAACAGGCCGAACTGGAAAATGAGATATCAACTTTATTGGTAACATTGATAAATATTTATGTTTTCTTAATAGTGATATCGCTGTTGGTTACCCTTTTTATAGCCAACCGTATAACAGTTCCCTTACACCTTCTCCAACAAAAACTTGCCAGTATGCGTTTGGGGCGTACAAATGAAACCATTGAGTGGCACAATAAAGACGAAATTGGGAATCTGATAACCGAATACAATCGTATGATAATAGAGTTGAGCGAAAGTGCCGAAAGGCTTGCCAAAAGTGAGCGTGAAAGTGCTTGGCGAGAAATGGCCAAACAAGTTGCACATGAAATAAAAAACCCTTTAACCCCTTTGCGTTTAAATGCCCAACTTATTCAAAGAGCGTATCAAGAAAATAATCCGCAATTTAACGAAAAATTTAATAAATTTATTTTTATGCTGATTGAGCAGGTGGACACCTTAGCCCAAATAGCTACAGAGTTTAGCAATTTTGCTTCTATGCCTAAACCTAAATTGTTGCCCGTAATTATTAATGAGGTTATTGGCAATACCATTACACTATTTAAAACTACTACCGATACTGAAATTGTTTATACTGAATATGCTCACAATTGCGAAATATTGGCCGATAAAGAACAATTGTTGCGTGTATTTAATAATTTAATTAAAAACGCAATTCAAGCTATTCCTGAGGACAAAGAAGGTCGTATAGAAATTGTTTTAGAAAGGCAGAATAATGAAGTGGTTGTTCAAATAAAAGATAATGGAATAGGGATAAGTGATGAGCAAAAGAAAATGATTTTTGTTCCTAATTTTACCACTAAGTCCGGAGGTATGGGGCTGGGGCTTGCTATGGTTAAAAGTATAATGAGCAGTATTAACGGCAGTATTAGTTTTAATTCAGTTTTACATCAGGGAACTACTTTTGAATTACGATTTCCTATGAATACTATCAATGATAATCAATAATAGAATGATATTATTTTACGAACCCGAAATAAGCATTAACTCCGTATGTACACTCAGTCCTGATGAATCAAGACATGTAGTACAGGTATTACGATTAAAGAAAGGAAATTTGTTGCATATAACTAATGGTAAGGGGAGCTTGTTTATAGCCGAGTTATTAGACGATAATCACAAAAGATGTGCTGTTATGGTTAAAGAAGAACAGTACTTTAAAGAGAATGATTCTAATATTCATATTGCCGTGGCACCAACAAAAAATATGGAACGTATGGAATGGTTTGTTGAAAAGGCTGTTGAACTTGGTATTGATGAAATTACGCCTATAATTTGCAAACATTCCGAACGGAAAGAAATTAAAACAGAAAGATTAAATAAAGTTGCTGTGGCAGCCATGAAACAGTCATTAAAGTATCGCCTTCCAATAATTAATGAAGCTGTAAAATTTGATAAATTAATAAAGGAATGTATGCATGAACAAAAATTTATTTGTTTTGGCGAGGCTTCTCCTGATAATAATTTGAGCACAATTGATATTCATAAAGGGCAAAATATTTTTTTGATAGGCCCCGAGGGCGATTTTAGCGATGAAGAAATACAAGCAGCCAAAGCACAAGGTTTTTTGGGATTATTTCTGGGAAATAGCAGATTAAGAACCGAAACAGCAGCACTTCATGTAGTAAGCATTTGCCATTATAAGAATCAGGTTTCCAACAAATACTAAATAGTGCTTCTCTATTGCCTTTTTATGTGATTGATAATTTTTTTTAAATATTATTTAATTTTTTTAAATTTGTATAATAACCCCCCTAAAACTCACTTAATATGTTTGTATTAGCTATTTCTTTAATTGTTTTGCTCATTTTATCCTTATCTTTTGTAACTGTACAACAAGGTACTGTTGCAGTAATTACTATTTTCGGAAAATACCGAAGAGTTATAGGGCCCGGTTTAAATATGAAAATACCTTTTATTGAAAAAATATTTAAAAGGATTTCTATACAAAATCGTTCGGTAGAATTGGAGTTTCAAGCTATTACCATAGATCAAGCCAATGTTTATTTTAAAGCCATGTTGCTTTATTCTGTTTTTGACCAAAGCGAAAATACAATTAAAAATGTAGCCTTTAAGTTTATTAATGACCAAGCTTTTATGCAAGCCTTAATACGAACTATTGAGGGGAGTATAAGAGGCTATGTGGCCACTAAACGTCAGGCAGAGGTGTTGGGGTTACGTAAAGATATTACAGAGCATGTAAAAGAACAAATAGATAAAATATTGGAAGAGTGGGGCTTTCACCTTCAAGACCTTCAACTCAACGATATTACCTTTGATTTGGCCATTATGGACTCTATGTCAAAAGTGGTAGCGTCTAATAACCTGAAAGCTGCTGCCGAAAACGAAGGTCAGGCGCTGCTAATTACCAAAACTAAGGCTGCCGAAGCCGATGGAAACGCTACGCGTATTGCCGCTACCGCTGAGAAAGAAGCTGCACAACTCAGAGGGCAGGGGGTAGCCTTGTTCCGTCAGGAAGTTGCAAAGGGTATGGGAGAGGCAGCTCGCGAAATGGAACAAGCCAATTTAGACACTTCGGTAATATTATTTTCCATGTGGACCGAAGCAATTAAAAATTTTGCAGAGTATGGCAATGGAAACATTATTTTCCTTGATGGCTCAAGCGAAGGAATGCAAAAAACCATGCGTGAAATGATGGCTTTAAACAACCTGATGAGGCTGGATAATAAAGAAAATAATAATTCATAGAAATAATATCTGGAAACAACATGAAATACCTGAGCAAAATACTACTAATTATTGCCATTATCGGATTTTTCTCATGTACTAAGGACATGGTTATGGCTAAAAAAGAGAAAATGACAGTAACCAGAGACTGTTCCGGAACTTATGTGAAATATGCAGGAAACGATTACCTGGTTTGTAATGATGATAAGTTAAAGAGTTTTAAAGAAGGTGATTCCATTTTTGTTACCATGAGAAAAGTTGATCAGTGTAAGGATGATGGTTCAAATAAGGCTGTTTGTTTGCTGTATCACGAAAATAAAGGTATGGTAGAAATAGTTGAAGTTTTTAATTGAATAACCTTTGGAGTTTTCAAAAGATTCCTACCCCTAAAGAATTTCGTCTGTTAAAGTATTTTAATTTTATTATTTGCATAAAGCCAATACATTTGTGGACTTATTTAAAATTATGACAGAAGAAAAATTAGCACCTAGGTTAAGTAAAATTACAGAGTCGCAAACCTTGGCAATGGCTCGTAAAAGTCGAGAATTACAAGCACAAGGAAAAGATATTATAAGTTTGAGTTTGGGAGAGCCTGATTTTGATACTCCCGATTTTGTTAAAGATGCGGCTAAAGCAGCTATGGATAACAATTTTACTCATTATCCTCCTGTGGCCGGTTTTCAAGATTTGAGAGAAGCCATTGCCGCCAAATTTAAAAGAGATAATAATATTGATTATAAACCCGAACAAATAGTTGTTTCTACCGGTGCCAAGCAGGCTATAGCTAACGCCATGCTCTCATTGGTTGATGTTGGTGATGAGGTAATAATTCCTGTTCCGTATTGGGTGAGCTACCTCGACCTGATAAAGCTTGCCGATGGCACTCCGGTATTTGTTCATGCTTCTATAGATAATAATTTTAAAATTACAGCCCAACAGTTAGAAGCCGCCATAACTCCCAAAACCAAGCTGATTATTTTTTCTACTCCATGTAATCCTACAGGTTCTGTTTACAGTTATGAGGAACTAAAATCATTAGCTGCTGTTTTGGTTAAACACCCACAAATATTTGTAATTTCTGATGAGATATATGAGCATATTAATTACATTGGAAAACATCAAAGTATAGGTCAGTTTGAAGAACTGAAAAATCAGGTAATCACTATCAATGGGGTAAGTAAAGGATTTGCTATGACCGGTTGGCGCATTGGTTATTTAGGTGCTCCATTATGGATAGCTAAAGCCTGCGAGAAAGTTCAGGGACAATTTACTTCGGGAGCCTGCTCTATTGCCCAAAAAGCTACATTAGCCGCAGTATTGGCTAACCCTACCGTAACAAGAAATATGAGAGACGGGTTTCTGAAACGTAGAGACTTAATGTACGGAATGTTAAAAGAAATTCCCGGATTAAAGGTCAACATTCCCGAAGGTGCTTTTTATTTCTTCCTTGATATTAGCTCATATTTTGGGAAGCGATACCAAGATACTGTCATTAATACTTCGGCCGATTTGTGTATGTATATTTTAAATACGGCCAATTTGGCTTTGGTAAGTGGCGATGCTTTTGGTGTTGATACTTGTTTACGAATTAGCTATGCCGCTTCAGAAGAGAAAATAATAGAGGCTATGAAACGTTTTAAATTAGCTTTATCAAGATTAAGTTAACCTTGCCTGAAAAAGATAAAATAAAAATCATTGAGTCGTTTAAAGATAAACGGGTAATGGTAATTGGCGATGCCATGCTTGACGCATATTGGGTAGGTAAGGCCAATCGCTTATCACCCGAAGCGCCTGTTCCTGTTCTCAGTGTTAGTGAAAAAACATTTAAGCCTGGAGGGGCTGCCAATGTGGCTTTGAATATTAAACATCTGCATGCCATACCTTATTTATTTACCATTGTGGGGAATGATGATGCAGGACAGAAATTAATAAACATTCTGAGAGATGAACAAATAAACATTGAGGGCTGCATCATCATAAAGAACAGAATTTCAACTGTAAAAACTCGTATAATAAGTCATTCGCAACATATTTTGAGGATTGACGAAGAGCAAACCAATGAATTGTCTGAAAAAGAGAAGACAGTTATTAAACAAAAAATATTAAAAGGAATTGATACCATAAAACCTCATGCCATAATTTTTGAAGATTATGACAAGGGAGTATTGTCCGAAGATTTGATTAAATCAGTAATTCACAAAGCTAATGCTTTAAAGATACCCATAGCTGTTGATCCTAAATATAAAAATTTCTGGCATTATCAACAAGTTACTTTATTTAAACCCAATTTACGTGAGCTTTGCGATGCCACAGAAACAAACATACAGGCTAAAAACATTGATTCTGTGATTAATGGCGATAAAGCATTGCGTAAAAAATTAAAAAACAGCATAGCCTTAATAACATTAAGTGAGCATGGGGTTTATATCAGCGATAATAAAAACAATTATAGATTGCCTGCACATTCACGCAACATCACTGATGTATCGGGTGCTGGCGATACGGTAATAAGTGTGGCAGCACTTTGTTTAGCAGCTAAAACCAATATTTACGATCTGGCGTATTTGGCTAATCTTGCCGGAGGCTTAGTGTGCGAAAAAAGTGGCGTAGTTCCTATAACAGCTCAACAATTAATACAAGAAATAACTCATAAATAACAATAAAACAAAAAGTATAAGGTTATATTTATTAGAGTTTAGAATTTAAGAAATGAAAGAAGGATTAAGTGCTAATAGTGCAGCAAATATAAAGCCATACAATGAGCAAAATGCCAAAAAAGTTCAGGTGGCCGATATGTTTAATAACATTAGTCATAAATATGATTTCTTAAATCATTTTTTATCTTTAGGAATAGATATTTTGTGGCGTAAAAAGGCTGTAAAACTTCTTCGGAAATATGCCCCCAAAAAAATACTTGACATAGCCACCGGAACTGGTGATTTTGCCATAGCTTGCTTAGCTTTACAACCCGATAAGATTATTGGTGTTGATATTTCGGAAGGCATGCTGGAGGTAGGAGTTTCAAAACTAAAACAAAAAGGTATTTCAAATATTGAATTACAGCAAGGCGATAGCGAGCAGCTTGTTTTTAGCGATGCTTCGTTTGATGCTGTTACAGTGGCCTTCGGAGTGCGCAACTTCGAGAATCTTGAAAAAGGATTGTCTGAAATGAGTCGTGTTCTAAAGCCTCATGGTGTAGCGGCCATTTTAGAGTTTAGTAAACCATCATGGTTTCCTCTCAAACAACTTTATTACTTTTACTTCCTTAAAATATTACCTACTCTAGGGAAAATTGTTTCTAAAGATAGTCGTGCCTACTCGTATTTGCCTGAATCTGTATTGGCTTTCCCTGATGGAAACAAAATGGCTGAAATTATTAAATCATCGGGCTTTAAAAAGGTAACTTTATATAAATTATCAGGCGGAATTGCCACTATATACTTTTCAGAAAAAACATGAAATTTTCTTTTAGAATAAAAGATTTTCATCGTGTAGGGATAACCTGCTGTATGGTGTTGTGTTGCACTGTTGTCCCATTTGTTTCGGTTAAGGCTCAAAGCAAGGGGAGTGATAATAAGGTAATGAATCTCCCTAATTTCGATAATAAAATTATACATTTTGGTTTCCTGTTAGGTCCCAATATGGCAGATTTTCGTATATCTTATAATCCAAAACATTTTGGGGTTGATAGTGTATTTGGGATTCAATCTAAACGCGAAAGCGGTTTTAATTTGGGCATTATTTCCGATTTGCGTTTGGCCGAATATCTCAACTTGCGTTTTGTGCCAACCTTATCTTTCTCGGCTCGCTTGCTCGAATATACCTTACTTGATCAAAACGGGCTTTACAATATTGATAAGCGAGTAGAATCGGTATATCTTGATTTTCCATTGTTATTCAAATATAAATCAGAACGAGCCGGAAATTTTAGAGCCTATTTGATTGGAGGCGGTAAATACAGTTTAGATATGGCTTCCCAGAAAGACATTAACAGCAAACTTGTGAAAGATATTTTAATAAAAATTGATGATAATGATTTCTCATTTGTATTTGGTGTGGGTTTCGATTTTTACTTAACTTATTTTAAATTTTCGCCCGAATTAACCTACTCTTTAGGATTAAAAAATATTCTAATTCAAGAAAACAATATATTAACCAAACCTATTGACAGACTTACTTCTAAGATTATCCAAATTTCTTTTAATTTTGAGTAAAACATTAATATTTTGGTATGATTAAAGAAGTGACGCTAACCATTAAACCTGAAGAACAAGCTCAGCCCGAAACACTTTATTTATTGGCGGCTGCGGCTTTGAGCGTCTCAAGAGATAATATTAATCATGTTGAAATAATCAGAAAATCTATTGATGCCCGAGGTAAGAGGATTCTTATAAACTTAAAAGTAATAGTTTTTATTAATCAGGAAGTATTACTTGATAGGGTCTGGAGATTAGAACCTATTAAGGTTCAAAACATAAATCATGCCCAAGAGTTGTATATTGTTGGAGCAGGCCCTGCCGGATTGTTTGCAGCTTTAAAAGCAATTGAAAATGGGTATAAACCAATAATTATTGAGCGTGGTAAAACAGTTCGCGAACGCAGACGAGATTTAGCTAAAATAAATAAAGAACATATTGTAAATCCTGACTCTAATTATTGCTTTGGCGAAGGTGGTGCGGGTACATATAGTGATGGTAAATTATATACCCGTTCGGGAAAGAGAGGCAGTATTGATAAAATATTGCATACTTTTGTTGAGTATGGTGCCGATAAACAAATTCTTATTGATGCACATCCGCATATTGGTACTAACAAGCTCCCGAAGATTATTGAAAATATACGCCAAGCTATTGTTGATTGTGGAGGTATATTTTTTTTTAATCATCGCCTCAGTGATGTATTGATTTGCAATAATGAATTATCAGGGATTACACTTACTAATTTAGAAAATCAATCTTCTTTTAATATTCAACTTAAACAATTGATATTGGCTACAGGACATTCTGCACGTGATATCTATAAATTATTGAATGACAAAGAAATTGAACTGGAAGTTAAACCCTTTGCTTTAGGTGTGCGTGTTGAGCACCCACAAAATCTGATTGACAGTATTCAATACCATTGCCATATTGGGCAAGTTAATGATTTGCGCCAATACTTGCCTGCTGCTTCTTATGCCTTGGTAGAGCAAATAAAGGGTAGGGGAGTTTACTCTTTTTGCATGTGCCCGGGCGGCATTATAGCCCCCTGTGCAACGGCTCCCGGAGAGGTTGTTACCAATGGTTGGTCGCCTTCCAAGCGTAATAATCCTTTTGCCAATTCAGGCATAGTTGTTTCTGTAGAAGGCAATGATTTTTTACCTTATCAAAAATATAAATCTCTGGCAGCCATGTATTATCAATCAGACATTGAGAAGAATGCATGCCTTGCCGGAGGAAATACACAAGCGGCTCCTGCACAGCGATTGGTTGACTTTACACAAAATATTACTTCATCCTCATTGCCTGCATGTAGCTATCAACCCGGTGTAGTTAGTTCTAATTTAAATCAGGTTTTACCCAGCCAGGTAGCTTCACGCTTACGAGCGGCCTTTGTAGAGTTTGGAAAAAAAATGAAAGGCTATTATAGCAATGATGCTATTGCTGTTGGTGTAGAAAGTCGTACAAGCACTCCCGTTAGGATTCCTCGACATCAAACTAACTTAAACCATATTCGCATAAAAGGCTTAATTCCATGTGGAGAAGGTGCCGGATATGCCGGAGGTATTGTATCGGCTGCTATAGATGGCGTTAAATGTGCTGATGCTGTACTGTTCAACAAATGAACATAATGGTACTTTGAGGTTCAATTTCAAATTATTTTGCCATATAAATTACAGCTTTCACTAATAATATATTTAGGATTATGTGTTATCCCTCAATTGGGTGGTACAAACAAAGAGATACAAACTCATATAAAAGCTCAGGTTCTTGTATGATTATGATACAGGCAGTTGAGTACATTTCTGGCAATAGTTATACACTTATGCGTAAATGGTAATCTTGCCTAAGCACGTTTAATCTTGCATGATGATATCATATTTCATAAAATCAATATTTATGAAGTAGCATGAAAAAGTTAGAAAATTAACTGTAAACTATACCAATAGAGGATTATTCAAATCTAAACATTACCCTTTGTCTATAATGGGGAATTTTTTAAAAGTATTGTTTCAATTTACTCAGAGGCTTTCTGATAAGAGTAAGCGCCCCCGGTTTTAGACCATTTATTTCCCAAGCCTTCTTATCCTCTCTATTGGCCAAGTATCTGTTTCTTAAGGTAACATTACTCTGTCCACCTGTACGCATATTTACTATAAGTTCAGGCAAATAGGCTACCTTAATTTTGTGTTTATGAATAAATCTTAACATCAACTCATAATCGGCTGCTGATTTTAAATTTTGATTAAAACTTCCGTATCGCTCATAACAATATTTTTTTACAAAGAATGTTGGATGTGGAGGCATCCAGCCTTTCATAAAATATCCTTCTTTATATGCACCGGCTTTCCATTTACGTATTATCTTTTCAGGATGATAACGGTCAACATAATTCAAATCGCCATAAACAGCCTCAGCTTTAGTTGTGTTAAATAAATTTACCACTTTACTAATTATATTATTTGATGCATACATATCATCAGAGTTGAGGGCAACAACAACCTCTCCGGTAGCTTTATCAATACCTTTGGCTATGGCATCATAAATACCCTTATCTTTTTCTGACACTATCCGTGCAATTTTATCTTTGTATTTATTAATAATCTCTAAGGTGTTATCGGTAGAGCAACCGTCAATAATAATATACTCTATGTCTTTATAATCCTGATTGATTACTGATTTTATAGTATCCTCAATGGTTTCTGAACTATTAAAACAGGCTGTAACAATACTTACTTTCATGTCTAAAAATTAGGTTTTGATATCACGCTTTCTAATTTCCTTTGCAGGGTTACCTTGATAAACGGTATAACTTTCAAGATGGTTTGTGGCAACACTGTTTACGGCTAATATTGAATGACTCTTACAGGTAACACCCGGACATACTACTGATTGAGCACCTATCCATACACCTTCTTCCAGATGTATTTTTCCTACAATCAAATCAAAAGTTTTCTTCTTATAATTATGATTGCCGCATAGCAGCATTGCCCCTTGCGATATACAAACATGATCATTAATATCTACCTGTGTTAAATTATCAATCCAAACCTGCTCTCCAATCCACACATAATTGCCAATACTTAGCAACCAAGGATATTTTATATTAACAGATGGTTTTATAACTACACCTTTTCCTACCTTAGCCCCAAACAATTTGAGCAAAAAAACTTTTAAACTGCTGATGGGCAAACAGCGTGAGGTAAAAAATAGAATATTGGTATAATACCAAAGTAACATCTTTAATTTTGATGCTTTTGGGCTATACCAACTGTTGTTGAATAACGATAAATCGGTTTTTTCCAATGTCATTTTTTACTTTTACAAGATGCAAATATACAAAGCAAATCAATAATTATAGCATTATACCTCATGAGGCTGTCCATAACTATTCTTTTGCTATATAATGCAATATTTAGGTTATAAAGTATTGATAAATAATGAAAGAACATTCTTTCACTTTTCTTTTCGCGAATATTGCTTATTATTGTCTTAAAATTAATTTAATTTGCAATGAAGAAAACGTTTTTAACAGTACTAACTTTAATTATTACCCTTTTGGCGCAAGCACAACATCCGTTGGGAATTGAAGAAATGCTCCATTTGAAACGAGTAGGTGCTCCGGCAGTATCGGCCGATGGTAATGCCATATGTTATGTGGTAGAAACCGTAAGCATTGAGAATAATAAAGGAAGCAAAGATTTATTTTTGCAAAGCATAGGTAAGCAAAAATCTGAGCCGATACAACTTACCAACACACCCGATATTAATGAGAATTCGCCTTGTTTTAATAATAAAGGAAGTCATATTTACTTTATCTCAGCCGAAAGCGGTAGCCCGCAGGTATGGGTTATGGATATTAATACAAAATCTATAAGCCAAGTTACTAATTTTGAAAATGGTGTAGGGAGTTTCTTAATCAGTAAAGATGAGAACTACTTATATTTCACGGCTGATGTGAGAATGGAGAAATCGGTAAATGAAATATATCCTGATGCACCAAAAAGCGAAGCACGCATTATTGATGATTTGATGTACAGGCATTGGGATAGTTGGGATGACTATAACTATACTCACTTGTTTTTCACTAAACTGAATAACCGTGTTGCCGATGCCAATGCAACTGATTTAATGGAAGGAGAGCCTTTTGATGTTGGAGGTTTTGATGTTAGCCCCGATGGTAAAAGCGTTGCTTACTCTTGTAAAAAACTAAAAGGAAAAGAATTTGCCTTAAGTACTAATACTGATATTTATTATTATCAAACAGAAAGCAAACAAGTGAAAAACTTGAGCCAAAGTAATTTGGGTTACGATCTAAATCCAAAGTTCTCAAATTCGGGTAAGTATTTAGTGTGGGGAAGTATGAAAACTGCAGGTTTTGAAAGTGATAAGACTAATATCCTAATGTATGATTTTGCAAATTCTAAGTTGAATTATTTAGCTCCTGATTTTCCGGAGGGTGCTTCTAATCTAACTTGGAGCAATGATGATAAAGAAATTTATTTTATTGCTACCACCAAGGCTACTTATCAAATTTATAGTCTGAATATTGCTTCAGGCAAGGTAAATCAAATTACACAAGGCGATCATGATTGTAAAAGCATAGGTTTAGGAAATAAGAGCATTATATACACTAAAACTACTATGATGTTGCCGGTAGAAATTTATTCATGGGATTTGATAAAATCCGGTGAAACGCAGCTCAGTTTTGTGAATAAGGCAGCACTCCAGAATATTATTCCAAGCAAGGTGGAAAAGAGAATGGTAAAAACTACCGATGGAAAAGAAATGTTGGTTTGGCATATTTTGCCCCCAAATTTTGACCCATCAAAGAAATATCCAACATTATTGTATTGTCAGGGTGGTCCGCAAAGCCCGGTTAGCTGTTTTTATAGCTTCCGCTGGAATTTTCAATTAATGGCGGCACAAGGATATATTATTGTAGCACCTAATCGTAGAGGATTGCCCGGCTTTGGACAAGAGTGGAACGACCAAATAAGTGGCGATTGGGGGGGACAAGCAATGAAAGATTATTTAAGTGCTATTGACGATGCCTCTAATTTGCCTTATGTTGATAAAACTCGATTAGGTGCTGTAGGTGCCAGTTATGGTGGGTACTCGGTATATTGGTTGGCCGGCAACCATAATAAGCGTTTTAAAACTTTTATAGCACATTGCGGATTGTTTAATCTGGAAAGTTGGTACACCTCTACCGAAGAAATGTTCTTTGCCAATCATGATATAGGCGGACCTTATTGGAATAGTACATACAATAATGCTTACAACCAGTTCTCTCCACATCGCTTTGTAAAAAACTGGGATACTCCAATTATGGTAATTCATGGCGAAAAAGACTTTAGAGTGCCTATAGGGGAAGGTATGCAAGCATTTGGTGTGGCACAGCTCAAAAATATTAAAAGCCGATTTTTATATTTCCCTGACGAAGGACATTGGGTGGTTAAGCCTCAAAACTCATTAGTTTGGCATCGCGAGTTTTATCGTTGGTTAAAAGAAACTTTGTAAGTTTACATTTGGTAATTGATATTTATTTTAATTCCTGAACATGAATAAGTTTTTTGGAGTATTTGTGGCTTTAATGTTGCTTTGTTTAAATAATAACCAAAGCTATTCATGGGGCTTTTACGGGCATAAACGAATTAATAAAATGGCAATATTTACCTTGCCCGAAGGTATGATTGGTTTTTATAAAAAGCACATTGATTATATTACCGAGCATGCAGTTGATCCGGATAAACGAAGATATGCTGTGGCTGGCGAAGGCGCACGTCACTATATTGATATTGACCACTACGGTGAAAATGCTTTCGATATTGTGCCTAAACGATGGAAAGATGCGGTAAATAAGTTTACGGAAGATACATTACAGGCTTATGGTATTGTTCCTTGGTATATTGAAAAAATGGTTGGACGTTTAACGGGAGCTTTTAAAAAAGAAAATTTAGATTTAATCTTAAAATACTCAGCCGATTTAGGACATTATATTGCCGATGCTCACGTTCCATTACATACTACAGAAAACTATAATGGTCAATTGACTAATCAATATGGCATACATGCATTTTGGGAATCAAGAGTACCTGAGTTAAAAGCAAATGATTATGATTATTTTGTAGGAAAAGCCGAATACATTGACAATGTTTTGGATAAAGCATGGTTTACTGTTAAACAAAGTCATATTGCGGTTGATACAGTATTGAAATTTGAAGCTTTATTAAGCTCAGAGTTTCCGCCTGATAGAAAGTATAGTTATGAAAACCGTGGAAATGTGCTAACTAAGGTTTATTCTGATGAATACACTAATCGCTATAACAATATGCTTAACGGAATGGTTGAAAGACGTATGCGCACAGCTATTTTAACCGTTGGTTCTTATTGGTACACAGCATGGGTTAATGCAGGTCAACCTAATTTAAATCGTTTGGAAAGCAAGGAATTGTCAGATTCAATAAAAAGCGCGCAAATGCAGGAAGAGATTTTATGGAAAACCGGAAAATTAAAAAGCCCCAATAAAGGGCATGAAGATTAAAATATTTTTATTATAGAGATATAAGTGTTGATTTGGTATGATTAAGAAAATAAAGTCAGAATTAAGAAAAAAGTATTATTCTTTTCTGATTGAATTTTTAAACTCTCAATCTTTTGGAGGCTTCTTACTTATTGCCTGTACGGTTATTAGTTTATTATTGGCCAACTCATCTGTTGGTTCCCATTACACACATTTTTGGCATCAAGAGTATCAGTTTAATTTATGGTTCAAAAGCATTAATGCAAACATTGAGTTTATTGTAAACGATGTGTTGATGTGCATTTTCTTTTTATTGGTAGGGATAGAGATTAAACGTGAAATTATTATTGGAGAATTAAGTACCCGTAAAAAATTAGTACTACCCTTAGCCGCTGCATTTGGTGGAATGCTTGTTCCTGCATTCATATATAACTTATTTAACCATGGAAATATTGCTCAACATGGCTGGGGAATTCCTATGGCAACTGATATTGCATTTGCCCTTGGTGTACTCTCCCTTCTTGGCAACCGAGTGCCTATAGCCTTAAAGGTATTTTTAACTGCTTTGGCGGTAATTGATGATTTAGGTGCTATTATAGTTATTGCTTTGTTTTATAGCAGTGGCATTAATTTAATGTATGCCTTGTTAAGTTTAGGGGTGGTTATTATTTTATTATTACTTAATAAGTTAAAAGTTAACTACACCTTTGTTTACTTAATTTTGGGTGGTGTGTTATGGTTTACGGTATATCAAACAGGTGTACACTCAACCATTGCAGGTGTATTACTGGCATTTACTTTGCCTACTTTTCATCACAAAAAGGGCGAATCTATTTTACTACAAGTAGGTCATGCTATACACCTTCCGGTTACTTATTTTATTATGCCACTGTTTGCAATGGTAAACACTGCTATACTTATCAATGCCCGGTCTTTTGAACATTCGCCCAATGCCCTCTTTTATGGCATTGCAGCCGGTTTGTTTTTCGGAAAGCCTATTGGTATTTTATTGTTTAGTTTTATTTCGGTAAAGCTAAAATGGGCTGTATTGCCCCAAGGAGCTAACTGGAATTCAATGGTTGGAGTTGGAATATTAAGTGGTATAGGTTTTACGATGTCGGTTTTTATAACTATACTTGCTTTTGACGATAAGATTCTGATTGACTCGTCTAAAATTATCATTATGATTACCTCATTATTTGCTGCTTTAACCGGCTTATTATGGCTGACTTTGGCACTAAAAAATAAATAACACCTTGAATTCCGAAAAGTTTATATTATTTATTGTTAATCCAAAGGCGGGGAAAGGCGCACCTCAAAATTTGGAAAGAATAATTACAGACAATGCCTCAAAATTTCAAACTCCGGTTGAGATTGTTTATACAGCCTATGCCAATCATGCTTTCGAGATAGCTCAAACAATTCCGAAAGATAAATACAAAACCATTGTTTCGGTAGGAGGCGATGGAACAATGAATGAAATATTAAAAGCACTAATTACAAACTCAATCCCTTTGGCCATTGTTCCTACAGGTTCAGGTAATGGCTTGGCGCGTTTTTTAAATATTCCACTACAAATTAACCATGCTGTTGCGCTTGCTTTTACCGGAAAACAAAAAGCCATTGATGCCCTAAAGATTAATGACACTTACTCTTTTAATGTTAGTGGAATAGGATTTGATGCTTTAGTTGCCCACCGATTTCATCATTTGGCCAACCGTGGTTTGTGGGGCTATGTAAAAACAGTTTTGAAGAATATTATCTCCTATAAACCTATTCATTTAAAAATTCATTATAGAAACAATGAGCAGGAATTTAATATGCAAGAAAGTACATTTATCCTGTCAGTGGCCAATAGCAATCAGTTTGGGAATGATGTGGTAATTGCTCCAAAGGCCAGGATTAATGATGGAAAGATGAATTTAATTTTGATAAAACCTATTGCTTGGTACTTGTTGCCTTTTTATACCATTCAATTATTCTTAAAAAAAATTGATACACAGAAACGTGTAATTGCTATTGAAACCGAGCAATGCACCATATACTCCGAGTCCGTTCAATGGCATATTGACGGGGAGGCGGTAATTCTCCATTCACCGGTTCATATTAAAGTATTACCTTTAGCAGTTAGAATTATTTTATCTGAATAATCTTTTTATGTCTATGAGCAAAAAAAACAAGAATATGGTTAATGTGGTTTATAGTACAAACCCCAACTTTAATTATCAGTATGAAGAAACTGAAGAAACAGAAACACTTGCCACGGAGAAACAAAAACTTCGAGTTTTGCTGGATAAAAAAAACAGAGCCGGAAAATCAGTTACACTAGTTACCGGTTTTATTGGCAAAAAAGCCGACTTGGACACTCTTGGTAAAATGCTCAAGAACAAGTGTGGGGCAGGAGGGAGCGTTAAGGAGGGAGAAATAATTATACAAGGAGATTTCCGTAGTATAATCGCAGAAACACTTCAAAAAGCCGGCTATAAAGTAACCGTAATTTGATAGTACTACTTTAGTTGCATTTAAAATATTTATTCTTTTACTTCTTTAGCAATAAATAAAAATTTAATCCCAATAGCTTTATTATTGCGCTTCGCCAGTTTGAAACAGAAAATGTTAAGTTGGGTCTTATATCCTGGTTAAATATTTCTATAGCTTTTGTCTTATTATGTTTGGCCCAATTTCGGGGAAGCTTACAGAACGGTACCGCTCTACTTCTGCCAATAAAAACTTAAACCACAACTCCGCTATGATGCGTTTAAGTCTTACTTGTTATAAGATGTGTTTCTTTCTTGTCGTCATAGTTCATTAATGTTTTTTACTAGCGTCAATACGCTGTTTGGATTATTTAGTTCGTAAAACCAATTATTGTCAAAGTCCTTAATTGTCGCAGGATTCTGACTATTACCAACTACCAAACTATGAAATTTAGTTTTGTTGTCTTTGGCTGATTTAATTTGGTCTTGTGTTGTTTTATCAAATGCTGACATTACAAAGTCCGAAATCATTATCACATCGGCCTTTTTATAATCTTCTGTTGTTAACATTCTAAGAGCTTCTCTCATTGCGGGAGTTGCATCTGTGCCACCTTGAAAACTCATTGAAAGAAAGGATATAATTTTATCAATTGAGTTCTTTAAATCTGTTAGGTTAAGAGTTGCAATTCCTGTCGAAAATGAAATTAGATAACATTTTCGATTATCACGAATTGCGATTTTTAGAATAGCAAAGCAAAGAGTTTTGGCAACTATTTCAGGAGTTCCGTGCATTGAGCCACTTGTGTCAACACAAATGATAAAAGGTCCTTTTGCTTCTTCTTTTTCCTTTTGTCGCTTATCTTGATATTCCTCTTCTCGGTAAGAAAGCATTTTTGCTTGATACTCGAATGTTTGTAATTTCTTTTCAGCATACTTTTTATAGAATACAAATTGCATTGATTCATTGGCAAGTAAAGCAGTTTCCGAAGGAAGTAAACTACTCAAATCATCGCTTTCGTGTATTCCGATTAAGTCGGCTTTACTTGCGTGTTCCACCTTCCATTCGGGTTTGAGTTGAATGTTTGCAAACATTTCTTCTTCAAATTCTTTTTCGGCTTGCTGCATTTTACCAAGCATTTCGGCAAGTTCTTTCAGCGACTTATCTCGTTGCAAAAGTTCAGCGTATTTTTTCAGAATATCAAAATTTACACTTTGCCAATTACCTTTGCTCATTTCCCAAATCCGTCCTAATACTATTGTGAATGGCTCAAGTACTTCTTGTAGTTTTTTTAGTTCTTCAATACGCTTGTATAGTTCTTCACAAAATTTTTTTCTCTCGGTTTCTATTTGTTCAAGCTCCCATTTTATCTGCTTCTTAATAAGCAATTCGTCCCACTCTTCAATGAAATGTTCTTTTACACTTTCAAAACTTGGCTTGTCTTTATCGATATTGATTTTTTTGTCCAAACTTCTTTTAAACTCATTTTCGTAGAAAGTGGTATCAAAATCTTTCTTGTCGTATATATCTTTAATGATTGGGTTTACTTTATCCCATTTACTTTTAAATTCCGATTTCTCGCTTTGCTCAAATTCGTTTTTTAGTTCTATTTCCTCTTCAAATGGATTTGAAGTCTTGCTTAGTTGCTTTTTGGTCTTGTTAACAAAATCAAGAATTTCTTGAGTTATCTTTTCTGCAAGTTCAGGGTCTTCAGAGCATAATTCTTTCATTGTAGGATAGGAAAGAATCTCGTCAATAGCAGTTCCAAAATTATCAGAATCAGCATTGGCAAAGTCAATGCCTTTTTCGGATTCCTTTAGCAACTGGGAAAAAATTGCGTTAGCAATTTTCTCCCTTGAATCTTTATTGCCAATGAAACCGAAGTTAATAAATCTATCAAAAGTATCTCGTCTCATTATGAAATAATTATTTCTTCGTTCTTCAATATTTTATAGTCGTTTTGAATTTTGCGGATTTCAACTTCAAATTTTTCAATTTCTTTTTTTGTCGAAGTCAAGTGACTTTCTACAATGTTGGCTAATTCAGTATTGACAAATAGATTAGTTCTCAATTGCTGTAAGTCCTTGGTTCTATAAGTTTCAAGTTCTTCTTTTTGATTATTTGTTACTTCAAGATAGTTTGCAATTCTATTGTCCCAATCTTCTTCAACCTTTTTGTGTGGTTTTTTAGTTATCTGACGTTTTTCCCCTTCGATAGTTGTTTTTAGTTTGTACTCTTGGTCATTTATGAAGATGATAAATTTTGAATTTCCCTTTCTTATATTGAAAGCATTGTGTCGATTAGCTTGTCGGCCATAAACATTTTGATTAATAAGATAAACTAATTTATTGTTATTTGTTAAACTATTGAAATCAATCTGACTTATAAGGTTGTTTTCATTGTTGAAACCAACTATTTCAAAGTAATCGTTTCTTGCATTTACAAGTGTTTCAACTCTTGTGTCTTTTACGAAATTCGTTTCTTCCTCTATTTCTGCTTTAAATTCATCTAACTCATCTTTTAGTCCTTTGAAATTGAACTTTAAAGAATAACCGTGCTTTTGAATTGCATCACTAACGTAACCCTCCCATAATTAGGACAGGTTGTAAATATACAAAATTAAATTTATTTTCGTTGTGCTTATCAAGAAACAGAAAAGAGCTCTGCTGGAGAGCAACTCTCTAGGGATATTGATTGAGCCACGGAGAATATCCAATAGAAATGCGTTGTGCATTTGCATAACGCATT